>OODF01000083.1_pt1 | contig 87450 bp, 73 predicted proteins | sample 1671431 | NCBI WGS metagenome assembly OODF01 (sample SAMN06348156, study PRJEB24527) | human gut metagenome | biome: human gut; feature: ankylosing spondylitis patient; material: feces | host: Homo sapiens | place: China | collected 2015-10 | reverse complement strand
TCTATGACGGCGAGTACACCACCCCGCACCTGTACACCCGTGTGCTGGACCGGGACGGCAACATCTACCTGGAAAACAACGCCACCAGCTATCAGGCCCTGACCCCGCAGACAGCCTATATTATGAACCGTCTGCTCAAGAACGTGCTCTACTCCAACGTGGGCACCGCCAGCGGCCGCTACCCCAATTCCAACGGCATGGAGTCCTTTGGTAAGACCGGTACCGCCAGCGACGAAAAAGATCTGTGGTTCGTGGGCGGCACGCCCTACTACGTCACCGCTGTCTGGTGGGGCTACGATGCGCCTTACGATATGACCAACACCCTGGGCAAGCAGCAGGCCAAGACCCGCACCTGTGTCATGGCGTGGAAGGCTTATATGGAGCAGGTGCAGGCAAACCTGCCCTATAAGGCATTCCCCACCAGCGACGGCGTGGTGGAGCGCGCCTACTGCACCCAGAGCGGCCTGCTGGCCGGGGCCAACTGCCCCAGCCGCGCCACCGGCTACTACCGTGCCGATGACCTGCCCGATACCTGCAACTACTCCCACAGCAGCGGCGTGGCCGCAGCGCAGAGCGCGGACACCGCCCCCGTTGTGGGTCAGGATACCACCGGGATGGATACGGATTGAACCTTTTAGGCGTGAGCAGCTGCTGGCGGTCAAACCCCACCGTCATCCCTACGGGATGCCACCGCCCCTAGTAGGGGCGGCCTTGGCAAAGAGGCAGAGCTTTTTGCCATGCCAAGGGCCCCCCTACTAGCGGGGGCTGTCGCCGCAGGCGACTGGGGGGTTGAGCCGTCAGCAGCTGGTGATAAACCCCACCGTCATCCCTACGGGATGCCACCTCCCCTAGTAGGGGAGGCTTTGGCAAAGAGGCAGAGCTTTGCGCCATGCCAAGGGCCCCCCTACTAGTGGGGGCCGTCGCCGCAGGCGACTGGGGGGTTAAAAGTCACACTTTTTCAATTCCGTTGCGACAGCTTGCTACTTCACGCTCCAAAACTGGATAATCTGACAAAAAAACATCCGGTCTCTTGCAATGCAGGGGGCCGGATGCTATTATATTCCCTGTAAGAACACTTGTGTTTGTGAGGTGAACAAGTTGGAACGCCGTTTTTATCTGGTGGACGCGGAGGTTCTGCCCGAGGTCTTTCTGAAAGTGGTCAAGGCCAAGGAGCTTCTGGCAAGCGGGGAAGTGCGCAGCATCTCGGCTGCCACCCGCAGCGTGGACCTTTCCCGCAGTGCTTTTTATAAATATAAGGACTGCATCTTTGATTCCGAAAATGGCCGCGAGGTCGTGACCGTAATGGCAACGCTCCGGGATGAAACAGGCGCGCTGCAAAGCCTGCTGGCGGGCATCAGTGCCGCCGGGGCAAGCATCGTCACCATCAACCAGTCCACGCCGGAAAACGGCGCTGCGTTGGTTGCCGTTACCATCCGCACCGATACCATGCAGATGACCCCTGAGGAGCTGACGGAGCGGTTGAGCCGCCAGCGCATGGTGGTGGGCGTGCACTGCGGGTATAACCTGTAAGGGCACCAAGAACAGTCAGGAAATAGGAACGAGGGTTGAACTATGGCAAAGATCGCGATTTTAGGCTTTGGCACGGTGGGCAGCGGCGTGTACGAGGTGCTGTGCCGCAATGCCGCCGGTGTTTCCCGCCGGGCCGGTGAGCCGGTGGAGGTCAAGTACATCCTTGACCCCAAGGATTTCTCCGCCCATCCGGCGGCAAACCTCTTCATCAAGAACTTCGATACCATTCTGGAAGACCCGGAGATCCGGGTGGTGGTGGAGACCATCGGCGGCACCCGCTTTGCATACCCCTATGTCAAGGCCTGCCTCGAGAGCGGCCGCAGCGTGTGCACCTCCAACAAGGAGATGGTGGCCACCTACGGCGCGGAGCTGCTGGCGCTGGCCAAGGCCCACAACTGTGCCTTCCTGTTCGAGGCCTCCGTGGGCGGCGGCACCCCCATCATCACCCCCATGCACCAGTGCCTGGCCGCCAACGTCATCACCGAGGTGGAGGGCATCGTGAACGGCACCACCAACTTCATGCTGACCAAGATGGTGCGGGAGAACCTGGGCTTTGACGAGGCCCTGAAGATCGCGCAGGAGCTGGGCTACGCCGAGACCAAGGACCCCGGCGACGATGTGGACGGCCGGGATGCCTGCCGCAAGATCGCCATCCTGTCCTCGCTGGTCTGCGGCCACCAGATCTACCCCCAGAACATCCCCACCCGGGGCATCCGGGACATCACCGTGGCCGATGTGGCTGCGGCGGAGCGGCTGAACTGCGTCATCAAGCTCATCGCATGGATGAAGCGGGGCAACGACGGCAGCGTGGCCGCCGGTGTGGAGCCCTGCCTGGTGCCCAAGAGCCACCAACTGGCCGGTGTGGACGATGTGTTCAACGCCGTGCTGGTCAAGGGTGATATGCTGGGCGACGTGGTGTTCTACGGCAAGGGCGCGGGCAAGCTGCCCACCGCCAGCGCCGTGGTGGCCGATGTGGTGGATGCCCTCAAGAACGGCTCCAAGGTCCACGACAGCCTGTTCTGGCAGCCTGCGGAGCCGGTGGAGGGGATGCTCACCGACCCGGCACCCGCCGCATATTATGTGCGTGCAGCGGGTGTTGCTCCCGCCGTGGTGGAAGCCATCTACGGCAGGGGCCGTGTGGTGGATGAGCACTTTGACGGCTGCTCCTATCTGGTGGAGCAGGCCGACGCAAAGGCTATGGCCGAGGCAGCCCGCAAGGTGGAGACCGTGGGCGGCAGCGTGAAGCTGGTGCTGAAAAAGCTGCCCGAGGATGCATGAGAAAAGGGGACGGACGATGAAGATCAAAGTTTCTGTTCCGGCCACCAGCGCCAACGTAGGCTCCGGCTTCGACGCGCTGGGTCTGGCCGTGACCCTGTACAACACCGTGACCTTTGAGGAGAGTGACAGGCTGGACATCTCGGCGGCGGACGGCACCCGCATCCCCCGCAACGAGAGCAATCTGGTGTACCGCTCGGCCAAGGGCCTGTTCGACAAGGTGGGCAAGAAGATCCCGCCCCTGAAGATCGTGCAGACCAACCCCATCCCCATGGCCCGGGGCCTGGGTTCCTCCTCGGCCTGCATCATCGCGGGCCTGCTGGGCGCGAACCGGATGCTGGGCGATGTGCTCAACACCCAGGAGCTGCTGACGTTGGCCACGGCCATTGAGGGCCACCCCGACAACGTGGCCCCGGCCCTGCTGGGCGGTTTGACCAGCAGCGTCTTTGAGGACGGCGTGGTCTACTCCGTCAAGCGGGATGTGGACCAGAGCCTCTGCTTTGCGGCCATCGTGCCGGACTACAAGCTGCTGACGGAGGCCGCCCGCGCGGCCCTGCCCAAGCAGGTGGCCCACAAGGATGCCGTGTATAACCTTTCCCGGGCCGCGCTGGTGCCTGCCGCCTTCTGTGAGGGCCGGCATGACCTGCTGGGCATTGCCACCGAGGATAAGCTCCACCAGCCCTACCGGATGCCCCTGATGCCCGGTTCCCGGGAGGTGTTCGCGCTGGCAAAGCAGTGCGGGGCAAAGGCCGTGTATGTATCGGGTGCCGGTTCCACCGTGATGGCGGTGGCCGAGCGCCCGGAGGCTGAGCGCTTTTATGCCGGGCTGCGTGCCGGGCTGGAAACGCTGGAAGGCCTGGACGGATGTGAAGCATTTACACTGTTAGAGCTGGATGCAGATAATACCGGCGCAACTGTGGAATGATATAAATTGGGAGAAACTAGAGGAGAGTGACAAACTATGGCGTTGATCGTACAGAAGTTCGGCGGTTCTTCGGTGAAGGACCGGAACCGTATCTTCAACGTGGCCCGCATCGTGGCCAACACCCACAAGGCGGGCAATGACGTGGTGGTGGTGGTGTCCGCACAGGGCGACACCACCGACGACCTGATCGCAAAGGCTGCTGAGATCACCCACAACCCTTCGGCCCGTGAGATGGATATGCTGCTGGCCGCCGGTGAGGAGATCAGCATCGCGCTGCTGGCCATGGCTCTGAACGAGCTGGGCTGCCACGCCACCAGCCTGACAGGCTGGCAGGCGGGCTTCCGCACCGACCGTGCCTACACCAAGGCACGCATCACCCGCATGGAGACCGAGCGCATTTCCTCCGAGCTGGAGCGCAACCGCGTGGTGGTCGTGGCAGGCTTCCAGGGCCTGAACAAGCTGGATGATATCACCACCCTGGGCCGCGGCGGCTCTGATACCAGCGCCGTGGCCATTGCAGCGGCCCTGCACGCAGACCGCTGCCAGATCTACACCGATGTGGAAGGCGTTTACACCGCAGACCCCCGCAAGGTGCGCAACACCCGCAAGCTGGAAGAGATCACCTTTGACGAGATGCTGGAGCTGGCCTCTCTGGGTGCGCAGGTGCTGAACAACCGCAGCGTGGAGCTGGCAAAGAAGTATAATGTGGAGCTGGAAGTGCTGTCCAGCCTGAATCCCGTGCCCGGTACGGTGGTCAAGGAGGTTACAAAAGACATGGAAGGTATGCTGATCAAGGGTGTTGCAAAGGACACCGATGTTGCCGTTATCACGATCCTGAACGTTCCCGATGAGCCGGGCACCAGCTTCAAGATCTTTGGCCTGCTGGCCCAGAAGAACATCAACGTGGATATCATCCTGCAGTCCACCGGCCGCGACGGCAAGAAGGATATCTCCTTCACCTGCGCCGAGGGCGAGGCTGAGACCGCCATGCGGGTGCTCAAGGAGAGCGGCAAGTTCAAGGATGCCACCTGCGACGAGACCTGCGCAAAGGTCTCCATCGTGGGTGCCGGTATGCAGAGCCACAGCGGCGTTGCCTCCAAGATGTTCGAGGCACTCTCCAACAACAACATCAACATCAAGATGATCTCCACCAGTGAGATCAAGATCTCCTGCATCATTGACCGTGACGATGCTGACAAGGCGGTCAGCGCCATCCACGATATGCTGTTTGACTAATTCAGAGGGGCTGGCAACAGCCCCTTTTTTGCAAAAGCGAGGGGAAAGTATTATGTTGGAATCAATCAAATGCAGCGCCTCGGGTGCATACTACCTGCGGGGGCAGTGGGTGCCCGCCGACGCGCAGGCTCCTGCGGCACTGGCAGCCGCAGGTGTGACTGCGGAGCAGGCCGGCCAGGCCTACAAGGGCACCATGGCTTACGGAATCCTCACCGCCCACAACACCAGCGGCAGCGACCGGGATCTCCGGATCAAGTTTGATGCCATGGCAAGCCACGACATCACCTTTGTGGGCATCATCCAGACAGCCCGTGCCTCGGGGCTGGAAAAGTTCCCCATCCCCTATGTGCTGACCAACTGCCACAACAGCCTGTGCGCTGTGGGCGGCACCATCAACGAGGATGACCACCGCTTCGGCCTGTCCGCTGCCAAAAAGTACGGCGGCATCTTTGTGCCGCCCCACATGGCGGTCATCCACCAGTACATGCGCGAGCGCTTTGCGGGCTGCGGCAAAATGATCCTTGGTTCCGATTCCCACACCCGCTACGGCGCGCTGGGCACCATGGCCATCGGCGAGGGCGGCGGCGAGCTGGCAAAGCAGCTGCTGGGCCGCACCTACGATGTGGCCCGCCCCGGCGTGGTGGCCATCTGCCTGACCGGCGCTCTGCCCGCAGGCTGCGGCCCCCACGATGTGGCCATTGCACTGGTGGGCGAGCTGTTCAAGAGCGGCTATGTCAAAAACAAGGTCATGGAGTTTGTGGGCCCCGGCATTGCCTCCCTGCGGCAGGACACCCGCAACGCCATTGATGCCATGACCACCGAGACCACCTGCCTTTCCTCCATCTGGGAGACCGATGAAAAGACCCGGCAGTACCTCACGGTCCATGGCAGGGCAGGGGACTACAAGCCCCTGCACCCGGCAGAGCTGGCCTATTACGACGGCGTGGTGAGCGTGGACCTTTCCAAGATCCGGCCCATGATCGCCCTGCCCATGCACCCCTCCAACGCCTTTCCCATCGAGGAGCTGAACGCCAACCTCAAGGACATCCTCCACGAATGCGAGGAGAACGTCCAGAAGCTGGTGGGCCGCTCTGACGTGAAGCTGGATCTGTGCAGCAAGATCGAAAACGGCAGGCTCCGGGTGGATCAGGGAGTCATCGCGGGCTGCGCGGGCGGCCTGTTTGACAGCATCTACGAGGCCGCTTCCATCCTCAAGGGCCATACCGGCGGCTGCGGGGATTACGCCCTCAGCGTTTACCCCGGCAGCCAGCCCATTATGATGGAGCTGAACCGCACCGGCGTGCTCACCGACCTGATGGCCAGCGGTGCCACCATCCGCACGGCCTTCTGCGGCCCCTGCTTCGGCGCGGGCGATGTGCCCGCCAACGGGGCGCTGTCCATCCGCCACACCACCCGCAACTTCCCCAGCCGCGAGGGTTCCAAGCCCGGCAGCGGCCAGCTGGCAGGGGTGGCTCTGATGGATGCCCGCAGCATTGCCGCCACCACGGCAAACGGCGGCATCCTGACCCCCGCAACGGAGGTGGATTACGACCCCACCGTGCCCGAATATCACTACGACCCCTCCAGCTACGAGGCCCGGGTGTATCAGGGCTTTGGCCACGGCGATTACGATGCCCTGCTCAAGCTGGGCCCCAACATCAAGGACTGGCCCGAGATCGCCCCGCTGGGCGACAACCTGCTGCTGAAGGTGGCCTCCTATATCACCGACCCCGTCACCACCACGGACGAGCTCATCCCCTCGGGTGAGACCTCTTCCTACCGCTCCAACCCCCTGGGTCTGGCTGAGTTCACCCTCAGCCGCAAGGACCCCGCCTATGTGGGGCGCGCCAAGGCCGTGCAGGCCGAGGAAGCCGCCCGCCGGGCCGGGCAGGGGGATGCCGCCCTGCTGGCAAAGATCCGTGCCGTGCCTGGCTGCGAGGCCCTGACCTGGGACGATGTGCAGCTGGCTTCTACCATTTTTGCCGTCAAGCCCGGCGACGGCTCCGCCCGTGAGCAGGCCGCCAGCTGCCAGCGCGTGCTGGGGGCCGGGGCCAACATCGTCAACGAGTACGCCACCAAGCGTTACCGCTCCAACCTCATCAACTGGGGCATGCTGCCCTTCCAGCTCAACGGCGCGGCTCCCTTCGGCCTGGGGGACTACATCCTCATCCCCCATGTCCGGGAAGCCCTCAAGGGCGATCTGCAGAACATCCCTGCCTATGTGCTGGGTGAGGAAGTGAAGCCCTTCGCCCTCTATATGGCACCCCTGACCTCCGATGAGCGGGAGATTTTGGCAGACGGGTGTCTGATCAATTATTATAAGAGATAAAGCCCTCTCAGTCTCGCTTTGCTCGACAGCTCTCCCAAAGGGAGAGCCAATGCATCTGACCGGTGAAGGACTGCAAGTTTGCAGTGCCCTGCCTTGATGCTGCAATTGCCTCTCCCTCTGGGAGAGGTGGCAAAGCCTCAGGCTTTGACGGAGAGGGCGAGGAGGTTCCATTCCATGCCCGGCGATCTACACAACCACACCACCTATTCCGACGGTTCCGTGCCCGTGGCCCGGCTGCCCCTGATGGCAGCCCGGGTGGGGCTGGATAGCATGGCCATCTCTGACCACGATACACTGCGCAGCGTGCAGTATGCCTACGACCACCCGGTGCAGGATGGGGTAAAGCTCATCCCGGCCACCGAGCTCACCGGCTATGATTACGAGCGCCAGCACCGGGTCCACCTGCTGGCCTACTGGCCTGACCCCGAGAGCGAGGCCCTGCGCCGCCACTGCGATATCATGCGCCAGCGCCGCAACGAGTGCTGTTTGCAGAGCGCCCGGGAGCTGGAAGCCATCTTCCCCCAGTTCCGCACCGAGCAGGCGCTGGAATACGCCAGAGACAGCGGCGTGCTCTATAAGAGCGGCATCATGCAGGCGCTGCGGGAGCTGGGCCTTGCCGACAGCATCTACGGCGAGCGCTACCATGAGCTGTTCGGCTGGAACCCGCGGGGCAGGGTGCTCCACTCGCCCGAGTACATCCCGGTGCGGGAGGTGCTGGCCACAGCCAGAGCCGCCGGTGCCGTGGTGGTGTTCGCCCACCCCACCGTGTACAAGAGTATGCCCCTGCTCCGGGAACTGGTCAGGGAGGGGATGGTGGACGGCATCGAGATCGACCACCCCAGCAACAGCCCCGAGGACAAGGCCGAGTGCGCCGCCCTCTGTGGGCAGTATCACCTCATCCACACCGGCGGCACTGACTTCCACGGGGCCAACCACAAAAAGGTCTACCCCGTGGGCACCTGCACCACCCCCGATGACCAGATCGCGCGGATCGAGGAGCTGGCGAGGAAGAGAAAAAAGTAAACCGATTTGAGCATTCTTATGAGAACTGCCAAGGCCTCGCCCTTCGGGAGAGGTGGCATTGCGTCAGCAATGACGGAGAGGGTGAGTTCGGTAAAGTCCGTGAGCATCCTCACCCTCTCAGTCTCGCTTTGCTCGACAGCTCCCCCGAAGGGGGAGCCCTTGGCAAAGAGGGCAGGTTCCGCCTCTTGCAGGAACGTTGTTTTTGTAGTATACTGTGGGCAAGTCAAAAAGAGAGGATGTTTTCCATGAGCAAATCTTTCAGCTTCCCCAATGTGGGCACCTGTTCCAGGCAGACAAACATCGTGCTGAACGATGACCACACCATCGAGTCCGTTGAGGTCATCGGCGGCTGCAACGGCAACCTCAAGGGCATCAGCCGCCTGCTCAAGGGCATGAAGGCTGAGGATGCCATCGCCCGCATGGAGGGTACCACCTGCGGCCCCCGCCCCACCAGCTGCCCCGACCAGATCGCCAAGAACCTGAAAAAGGCTTTGGCAGAACTGTAACCAGAACAGGCGAAATTCCGCTCTGTCGTGCATTGCATGGCAGGGCGGTTTTTTGTTGGGCAGCGCCCTCTCAGTCTCGCTTTGCTCGACAGCTCTCCCAAAGGGAGAGCCAACGCATCGTTTTGATTCAGCAGCCCCTAAAGGCCAGGCCGCAATTGGCTCCCCCCTCGGGGGAGCTGGCAAGGCCGATAGGCTTTGACTGAGAGGGTTGACACAAATTGCTGTTTTTTTCGTGGAGGTTGAGCCTATACTTTGCTGTGTATGAAACAATACAGCAAGGAGCAGAGCATGAGCATTTGGGAAGCATTCGGCATGGGCAGACACAAGGGGTTTTCGCGGGAGGCAGGGCTGCTGCTGGACGAAGCCGTGGAGCTTGCGGGCAGCATGGGCTGTGCCCGGGCGGATACCGGGCATCTGCTGCTTGCCATGCTGCAGATCGACCGCGGCCCGGCGGGGCGGTTTCTGGCGGGCAAGAACATCACCGAGCCCGCCGTGCGCCGCCAGCTGGCCGAGGGCCGCACCAGCCCGGCCCGGCAGCTGGACAGAAAGGCGCTGGCCCCTGACCTGCGCCGGGCCATGGATTATGCCCTCATCGGGGCACAGAACGCCCACCTGCCCAAGGCGGAGCCGGAGCACCTGCTCTGTGCCATGCTGGAGGATACCGACTGCGCGGCGGGGGTGCTGCTGGCTTCCATGGGGGTGCAGCTGGCCGAGGCCGTGCGGGAGTGCCGCCAGCTCTCGGGGCAGTTCATCCTGCCCGGCACGCCCCGGGCCAGCGCCATGCCCCGGGGCAGCCGCGCCAGCGATAAGTATTGCCGCGACCTGACCCGCCGCGCGGTGGACGGTGAGCTGGACCCGGTGTTCTGCCGGGATGCGGAGCTGGACCGGATGGTGGAGATCCTGTGCCGCCGCCAGAAGAATAACCCCTGTCTGGTGGGGGAGCCGGGCGTGGGCAAAACGGCCCTTGCCGAGGGCCTTGCCCAGCGCATCGCCAGCCGGAATGTGCCCCGGATGCTGCAGGGGCGGCGGCTGCTGGCGCTGGATATGGCCAGTCTTGTGGCGGGCACCAAGTACCGGGGCGACTTTGAGGAGCGGTTCAAGACCCTTCTGGAGGAGCTTGTGCGGGACGGCAGCGCCATCCTGTTTGTGGACGAGTTCCACACCATCGTAGGAGCCGGCGCGGCAGAGGGAGCCATTGATGCCGCCAGCATCCTGAAGCCCGTGCTGGCCCGGGGGGAGCTGCAGCTCATCGGGGCCACCACCGATCAGGAGTTCCGCACCCATATCCAGAAGGATGCCGCACTGGAGCGCCGCTTTGGCCGGGTGCAGATCGAGGAGCCTACCCCGGCACAGGCCGCGGCGATCCTGGAGGGGCTTGCCCCCCGCTACGAGCGCTATCACAGCGTGCATCTGCCGCCCGAGACACTGCGGGAGGCCGTGGAGCTCTCGGTGCGGTACCTGCCGGGGCGCTTCCTGCCCGATAAGGCCATCGACCTTGTGGACGAGGCCTGTGCCGCTGCCCGCATCCGCGCCGAGCGGGAGGGGAAAGCAGATCCCACCCTCACCCGGGAGGACATTGCCCGGGTGGTGGCGCAGGCCAGCGGCGTGCCCGTGGAGCGGGTGGGGGAGAAGGAACGGGAACGGCTGGACAGGCTGGAATCCCGCCTCAACGCCGAGATCGTGGGCCAGCAGAAGGCCGTGGCGGCGGTGGCCGGGGCCATCCGGCGCAGCCGCACCGGGCTGGGGGAGCCGGGCCGCCCCATGGGGGCCATGCTCTTTCTGGGGCCCACCGGCGTGGGCAAGACCGCCCTTGCCAAGGCCCTTGCCGCCAGCTGGTTCGGCAGCGAAAAAGCCCTGCTCAAGTTCGATATGTCGGAGTATCAGGAGCAGCACACCACGGCCCGCCTGCTGGGCGCGCCTCCGGGCTACCTTGGCCACGATGAGGGCGGCCAGCTCACCGAAGCCGTCCGCCGCCGCCCGTACAGCGTGGTGCTCTTTGATGAGATCGAAAAAGCCCACCCGGATATCCAGAATATCCTGCTGCAGATCCTGGAGGACGGCCAGCTCACCGATGCCATGGGCCGCAAGGCCGATTTCCGCAATACCATCGTCCTGCTCACCTCCAACCTGGGGGCACGCTTTCTGGCGGGGCAGAGCGCCCCGCTGGGCTTTGCGGCGGGCAGCGAGGCCGTGTTCGAGAAGCAGTCGGCCCAGGCCATTGAGGAAGCCAAGAAGTGGTTCCGGCCCGAGCTGGTGGGGCGGCTGGATGAGCTCATCGTGTTCCGTCCCCTTGCCGAGGACAGCCTGTGTGCCATCGCCGAGAAGCTGCTGGGCCAGCTGGAAGCCCGTGCCGCCCGCAATGGGTATCAGCTGACCCATACGCCCCGGGTGGGGGCAGTGCTGGCTGCAAGGGCGCGCTCGCCCTATGGGGCCCGGGAGCTGCGGCGGCAGGTGGACCGCGCTGTGGAACAGGCCCTCGCCAACCAGATCGCCTCCGGCACGGCCCACACCGGCCAGCACTGGACCGCCGACTGCACGGTGGATGGGTCGATCGTGTTGGAAGAGGGGGAAGCAGTAGAGCAAACCATCGGCTAAACCTTTCCGTCAAAACCTGACGGTTTTGCCACCTCCCCTACTAGGGGAGCTGCCGAGCGTCAGCGACGGCTGAGAGGTTTAGCCGTAAGCACCCTCTCCCCTTACAGATGCATTGGCTCCCCCTTCGGGGGAGCTGGCGAGCGAAGCGAGACTGAGAGGGTGAGCCCGTTTCCCCCTTGCATCCTCCGGCGTTTTCGTTTATCATAGAGAAAGCGAAATGCCCCAAGGAGGAAACCATGCGTTATTTGTTTTTACTGAACCCCGCTGCGGGCAAGCAGGACTGCACTGTCCAGCTCATCCCGCAGATCAGAGCCGCTGCCGCCCGGGCTGGGTGGAGCCAGGCGGATTATACCATCCACACCACCGAATATGCGGGCCACGCCCGGGAGCTGGCCCGTGCCGCAGCCCAGGAGGCAGCGCAGGCAGGGGACAGTCTGCGCATCTGGACAGCGGGCGGCGACGGAACCTTCATGGAAGCCATGACCGGCGTGCAGGGCTTTTCCAACGCCGCCGTGGGCTGCCTGCCCTACGGCAGCGGCAACGACTTCCTGCGCACCTACGGCACCCGGGCGGAGTTTACCGACCTCGATGCCCAGCTGGCGGGTGGGGAAGTGACCATCGACCTGCTGGAGACCAGTCTGGGCCTGTCCGCCACCATCTGCGCGGCGGGTTTGGACGCGCAGGTGGCCTACGGCATCCCCAAGTTCCGGCGGATCCCCCTGTGCGGCGGCGAGGTGTCCTACCTGCTCTCCATCGTGGAGCAGCTCTGCGGCCACATCGGCCGCAGGGTCACCTTTACCATTGATGACGAGGAGCTGACCGTGGACTGCCTGATGTGCGCCATCTGCAATGGCCGGGCCTATGGCGGCGGCTTCCTTGCCGCCCCCGAGGCCGACCCCGCCGACGGCTGGCTGGACGTGATGATCGTCCGCAGGGTGGGGCGGCTGACCATTGCCAAGCTGCTGGGAATGTACAAGAGCGGCCGGCACTTTGTGAACGGCCAGCTCACCGAGGAGGCAAAGCCCTACTTCCTCTACCGCCGTGCCCGGCGGGTGGCGCTGCGCCCCGCCGATGGCCGCGGCCCCATCGTTGCCACCGCCGACGGCGAGTGCGCCCCCTGTGATGCGGTGGAGGCTGTTCTGCGCCCCCTGAGCGGCCGCATCCTCCTGCCTGCCCCGGCGTATGAACGGTTTGTGGCGAAAAGAAGCAGTGCGGACGCAAAATAAGAAGATGTTTGGATGAAAAAGAGCAGTCTCTCCGGAAAAGAGAACTGCTCTTTTTTCGATGTAAGGATACTTTTTCGGGTGGTCACAAATTGTTCAAAAAGAAAAATCAAAAAGGTCTTGATTTTTCAGTTCAAGATGAGTACAATACACTTAGCACTCAGAGAAAAGGAGTGCTAAACAACCAAAGGCCCAGCAGAAACGGGCCGAAGGTGCCAAAAAAGTTTTCATTATATTTTATTATAGGAGGGCAAGAACTATGAAGATCATTCCTCTTGCAGACCGTGTTGTTATCAAGGCCGTTGAAGTCGAGGAGACCACCAAGGGCGGCCTCATCCTGACCGGCAGCGCCAAGGAGAAGCCCCAGGTGGCTGAGGTCGTGGCTGTTGGCCCCGGCGGCATCGTGGACGGCAACGAAGTCAAGATGACCGTGAAGGTCGGCGATAAGGTCCTGACCAGCAAGTACTCCGGTACTGAGGTCAAGGTGGACGGCGAGGAGTGCACCATCGTGCGTCAGGGCGATATCCTGGCCATCGTGGAGTAAGTTTCCCCTCTGAAATTGAAATTTGAGCTTTGAAGGAGCGATTTGATTATGGCAAAACAGATCAAGCAGGGCGAGGATGCCCGCAAGGCACTGTGTGCCGGTATTGATACCCTGGCAAATACCGTGAAGATCACCCTGGGCCCCAAGGGCCGCAATGTGGTGCTGGGCAAAAAGTTTGGTGCCCCTGTCATCACCAACGATGGCGTGACCATTGCCAAGGAGATCGAGCTGAAGGACGAGTTCGAGAACATGGGCGCACAGCTGGTGCGTGAAGTCGCTACCAAGACCAACGACGCAGCAGGCGACGGCACCACCACCGCAACCGTTCTGGCACAGGCCATGGTCACCGAGGGCATGAAGAATGTCACCGCCGGTGCAAACCCCATGGATATCCGCCGCGGCATGAGCAAGGCTGTTGCCAAGGCTGTTGAGACCATCAAGGCCCACAGCCAGAAGGTCAAGGACAGCAACGATATCGCCCGCGTCGGCACCATTTCTGCCGGTGACCCCGAGATCGGCCGCCTGATCGCCGAGGCCATGGAGAAGGTCACCTCCGACGGTGTCATCACCATCGAGGAGAACAAGACCACCGCTGAGACCTACAATGAGATCGTGGAAGGTATGCAGTTTGACCGCGGCTACCTGACCCCCTATATGGTCACCGATACCGACAAGATGGAGGCTGTTCTGGACAACGCCGCCGTCCTGATCACCGATAAGAAGATCAGCGTCATCCAGGATCTGGTCCCCCTGCTGGAGCAGGTCATGCAGAACGGCATGAAGCTGCTGATCGTGGCTGAGGACATCGAGGGCGAGGCTCTGTCCACCCTGATCGTCAACCGCCTGCGCGGCACCCTGAACGTCTGCGCTGTCAAGGCTCCCGGCTTTGGCGACCGCCGCAAGGAGATGCTGCAGGATATCGCTATCCTGACCGGCGGCACCGTTGTGTCCGCTGATCTGGGCTATGAGCTGAAGGACGCTACCGTCCAGATGCTGGGCCATGCCCGTCAGGTCAAGGTCACCAAGGAGAATACCACCATCGTGGGCGGCGCAGGCGATAAGGATGCCATTGCAGCCCGCATTGCACAGATCCGCAACCAGATCGAGGCTTCCACCAGCGATTTCGACCGTGAGAAGCTGCAGGAGCGCCTGGCAAAGCTGGCCGGCGGCGTTGCAGTCATCAAGGTCGGTGCTGCTACCGAGGTCGAGATGAAGGATAAAAAGCTGCGCATCGAGGACGCTCTGAACGCAACCAAGGCTGCCGTTCAGGAAGGCGTTGTCGCTGGCGGCGGCACCGCTCCCATCAATGCCATCCCCGCTGTGCGCGCCCTGTGCGACACGCTGGAAGGCGACGAGCGCACCGGTGCCAAGATCGTCCTGAAGGCTCTGGAGGCACCTCTGCGCCAGATCGCCAAGAACGCCGGTCTGGAAGGCAGCGTCATCATCGACAAGATCGTCTCTGCCAACAAGCCCAACTACGGCTTCGACGCTCAGAACGAGGTCTTTGTTGAGGATATGATCGCCGCCGGCATCGTTGACCCCACCAAGGTCACCCGTTCCGCTCTGGAGAACGCAGCATCCGTTGCTGAGATGGTGCTGACCACCGAGAGCCTGGTCGCTGACCTGCCCGAACCCCCCGCTGCTCCCGCAGCCGGTGGTGACATGGGCGGCATGGGCGGCATGTACTAAGCCGCACCGGCTCCCCATACCAATTCAATACGCCGCAGAAGGCAGAACTTCCCACCCGGGAGGCTCTGCCTTCTTTTTTGTTGACACCCTTTCCAAACAAGAGTACACTTAGAAAAATTGTTTTTGGGAAAGGAAACACCAATGAACACTGCCGCTTTTACCGCCTACCGCGAAAAAGTTGTGTCCAACTGTGCCCGTGTCATTGTGGGCAAGGAGGATGCTACCGAGAAAATTCTGGTCAGCTTCCTCTGCGGAGGCCATGTATTGCTGGAGGATAAGCCCGGCACCGGCAAAACCATGCTCCTGCGTGCATTTGCGCGCACGGTGGGCGGGGGCTTCAAACGGGTGCAGTTCACGCCCGACCTGCTGCCCTCCGATCTGACCGGCATCAATTTCTACAACCAGAAGTCCGGTGAGTTCGAGTTCCGGCCCGGCCCGCTCTTCACCAACTTTGTGCTGGCGGACGAAATCAACCGCGCCACGCCCCGTACCCAGTCGGCCCTGCTGGAAGCCATGGAGGAAAGGCAGATTACCGTGGACGGCGTGACCAGCCGCCTGGCTGAGCCCTTTATGGTGCTGGCCACCCAGAATCCGCTGGAATCCTTTGGCACCTTCCCGTTGCCAGATGCCCAGATGGACCGTTTTTTCATGCGCCTGTCGCTGGGCTATATGACCCGGGAGCAGGAGCTGGAGGTGCTCTCCCGCCCCTCGGCCCAGACCGTGCTGAACGAGCTGCAGGCCGTCGTTACTCCCGAGGAGACCGCATACGTCCGCACGGCTTACCGGGAGGTCAAGGTCTCCGAGGAGGTCAAGCACTACCTTATGGACATCGTGGAAGCCACCCGCACACAGAGCGGCTTTGTCAGCGGCGTATCTACCCGCGGTGCGCTGGCGCTCTATCAGGCTGCGCAGGCGTATGCCTCCTTGCAGGGCAGGGAATACGTCATCCCCGAGGACATCAAAGGGCTGGCCCCGGCGGTGCTTTCTCACCGCATTTCTTTGGGCAGCAGCATGAACGCCGAAGCCGCCGCTCTGCGGATGCGCAAGCTGTTGGCCGAGATCACTGTGCCGCTGGAGAGTGCGGAATGAGCGCCGTCATCTTCGCGCTGCTATTGGTGGCCACAGCCCTTGGGCTGGAGCGTTACAGCACAGTCCACAGCCTTGACGATGTGCAGGGGCGGCTGGAAGTGGAGGATCATCTTGTGGAAGCCGGGGAACCCGCCGTGATCCACCTTGTTGTCCGGAACAGCGGCCCCCGTTGGAAGATGTTCCTGGCGGCAAAGCTCCACCTGAACAAGGAGTTTCTTCCCTGCGCGGAGCACCACATTACGCAGGATCAGACAGGTTTGGGTCACACGGTGCGGTTCACCACCTGGCTGCGCCCGGGGCAGGAGGCGGATTTCTCCACCGCCCTCAGGCTGGAACGCCGGGGCCGCTATGTGCTGGAACCGATGCAGGTCATCGGCGGCGACTTTCTGGGTCTTGTGGAACAGTCCCGCACCGAGCGGGGCTTCCACGAGCTTATTGTTCCACCCAGGGAGTGCGCTCTGCCGGAACTGGAAGAGATGCTGGGCGGTTTTCTGGGCGAGCTTTCGGTGAACCGCTATCTCTACGAGGATCCTATTCTCACGGCGGGTTACCGCCCCTACACCAGCGGTGACCCCATGCGCTCCATCGCCTGGAAGCAGAGCGTCCGGGGGCAGGGGCTTATGGTCAAAAAGTGGGATTACACCACTGAGCCCCGGGCAGTGGTGCTAGTCCATGCGGATACCAAGGATTACGACCACCCGGAACCGGCGGAGTTCTGCTACTCCATGGCCCGCACAATCTGCCGGAGGCTGGAAGAAAGGGCGGTGTCCTATCGCTTTGCGGCAAACGCTGCCTTTGACCTGCTGCTCAATGCGGCTCTCTCCGGTGAGGAGTGGAGAAAGCCGCTGGAAACCCCGCAGGGCTACGGCCCCGAACACTACCGCAGGGTGTTGGAAATTCTGGGCCGCGCCACCGGGCAGACCGCCCTTTCCTGCGCGCGGTTCTGCGCCGAATACTACCACCCGCAGGAGCAGGTCGGCTGCATCGTGGTGACAACGGAGCCGGAAGAAGCTGTGCGTGCTGCCGTGCAGCCCCTGCCTGGCATTCCGCTGCTGGTGCTCACTCCGGAAATGGCCGTAGAGACGGCCCAGACAGGGGAGGCGGGCGCATGATGTTCTTACATACCCTGCGCCTGGCAGGTGATCTGAGCTTTTACTATGCCTTTGCGGGCTTTTTTGCCGCCAGCTTCGGCGGGACACCCATGCCGCTGGTGCTGGTCTGGCCTGCCCTCTGCTTTGGTCTGGCCTCCTGCTTTGAGGGCAGCCGTCCCCTCCGCACCACTCTTGCGGCCCTGAGCGCGGCGGCGCTGCTCCTCCTGCCTACAGGGGCGGACAAGTTCTGCTACTTCCCGGCGGCAGTCTACCCGGTGCTGCTGGCCTACACCGGCGATTTTGCCCTTTCGCCGGTGCGGCAGGCCGAGCGCCTGCGCTGGCTCTGCCGGGTATGGCCCTTCTTTGCAGTGGCAATGCTGCTGTGGAACGCCAACGCGGTGCTTTCGGCGGCACTGCCCTTTGCAGCGGCGGCAGCGGTGCTTCTGGTGGGGTTCAACCGCACCACCCGGCAGGACCCGGAGATCTCCACCCGGCCGGGCTATCTGCTGCTTTCCGGCGGCGTGCTGGCGGCGGTGTGCGCAGGGCCGTTCCTGCTCAGCCGCAGTGTTGTGGTTGCCGGTGCAAAGGCGGCTGCGTCTGCCGTTTACTTTGGCGGGATCGTGCCGGTGCTGCAGCTGTTTTTGAACAACATTGTGGTGCAGGGTGTAACTTGGCTGTTCCACGGCATCCTGCAGTTCATCCACTGGCTCTTCACCCTCTTTCCGCCCAAACCGTTGGAGCGCACCGAGATCGTTTCTACCGATGAGGTCATCGCCAACGCCCAAAAGGCCGCCGAGGACGCAGAACCGCTCATCAACGGGATGTTGATGCTGACCGTGCTCGGTATCCTGCTGGCGGTCCTCTGTGCGGTGCTGGTGGTGCGGCATTTCCTGCGTCAGAAGTTCCGGCACACGGACACTGCCTGCACGGACACCACTGTCCGGCATAGCACCCACAAGCGTGCCCGCCGCTGGCCCAGGCTCTTCCTCAGCCCGGTGGACAAAGTGCGGCGGGAGTATGCCATCTATCTGGACCACTGCCAGCGCCACGGCGTGACCATCCTGCGGGGCGATACCAGCCTTGACCTGACCGGCCGCGCTTTCGGTATGGACTTTGCCGCCGAGGCCGAGCTGCGCCAGATCTACCTCAAAGCCCGCTACAACGGCACCGCCACGGCCGAGGATGCCGCCCGCGCCGCTGAGCTCGTCCGAAAAATCTGCTCCTGAACGCATCAATGCCCCCTTTCCTGCCCATCCTAAGCGGGAGAGGGGGCGTTTTCATGTCCGGCAAACGGGTGCTGGCCCTGTATGGGGCCCTGCTGTTCTGCTTTGCGGCGGTGGTCTGCCGCCTGTACTGGCTCTGCTCCGACACGGCCTATGGGGCCCGGGCGGCGGCGCAGAGCGTGGTCACCCTCCACCTGCCCGCCCGGCGGGGCAATTTTTATGATCACAGGGGTCAGCTCCTCACGGGGCAGACCACCCGCTGGATGGCCCTCTGCGTGCCCGGGGAGGGCAGCTATGCCCGCCTGTTTGCCTACACCGATGCAGCCGGGCAGGCGGCGCTCTACCAGAAGCGGAACGCCGCGTCCCCGTTCTTGCTGGAGGTGGACCGGGATGTTTCCGCGCTGGGCGTTTCCTGCTGGCCAGCGGCACGGCGAAGCTCTGCCGCCCCGCTGGCAGTGCAGCTGCTGGGGTATCTCGATGGCGAGGGCCACGGTGCCGCCGGTCTGGAAGCCGCCTTTGATGATCTGCTCACTGGCAGCGGGGCGGGGGATACCCTGCTCTGCACCGTCAACGCCCAGGGAAAGCTGCGGGCCGAGCCCGCCCTCACTTCCGCCGACAGCGGGGCCGTGGGGGTGCAGCTGACCCTTTCCCGGGAGATCCAGCAGACCGCTGAGGCTGTGGCCGACGAAACGATGCAGAGCGGCTGCATCCTGGTGCTGGACACCGCCAACGCCAAGGTGCGGGCCTGTGTCAGCCGCCCCGGCTATGATCCGGAAAACATTTCGGCCAGCCTGAACGCCCCGGACAGCCCCCTGCTGGAACGGGCGTTCCAGTGCTATGCCGTGGGCTCGGTGTTCAAGCCGGTGGTGGCGGCAGCGGCGCTGGAGGCAGGGGAGAGCGGCTTTGTCTACACCTGCCCCGGCTGGTGCGCGGTGGATGGCCGGATCTTCCGCTGTGCGGGCGGCATCCCCCATGGTGAGGTGGATCTGGCCGGCGCGCTGGAAAAGAGCTGCAACGGCTACTTCATCCGTCTGGGGCAGGCGCTGGGGGCCGATGCTGTCCGCGCCATGGCAGAGAAGTTGGGCTTCGGGCAGGCGATCCCGCTCACCGATGCCCTGCACACGGCGGCTGGGGTTCTGCCGGAGCGGGAGGCTCTTGCGTCCAGCGGGGCCTACGCCAATTTCTGCTTTGGGCAGGGGGAGCTGCTGGCATCCCCCCTGCAGGTCGCCGCCATGATGAACACCATTGCCTGCGGGGGGATCTGCCGCACCCCGCTGCTGCTGGAGACCACTCTGGACGAGACCACCGGCGCGCCCCTCACGGCGCTTTCCCATGTCCGGAGCAGGCGGGTGCTTACAAAACGCACCGCCGCCACCCTGCAGGATCTGCTGGCGGGTGTGGTGGCCGGGGGCACCGGCCATGAGGCTGCCCTGCCCGGCCAGACCGCGGCGGGCAAGACCGGCACGGCCCAGACCGGCCAGTTTTCCGGCGGTACAGAGCTGAAAAATTACTGGTTTGCGGGCTTTGTCCCGGCAGAGCAGCCCCGCTATACCATCGTGGTGCTGCAGGATACGCAGGCCGAACCTGCCTTTTCCAGCGCGGCCATCTTTGCCCGGGTGGCGGCAGGGCTGGAAATTCTGGTTCCGTAGCCCACGGTTTTTCTTGCATTTCCCGGCCTTTTGTGCTATCATACAATTGTATTTGTATGCAGTCTCTATGAAACTAAAGATAAAAGGAGCGTTCCATCCATGTCTGTCATTGAAATCGTCGGCGGTGCCATCCTGCTGGTCGTCTCGGCCGTCATCATCCTCCTCACCTTGATGCAGCACACCCACGGTCAGGGTCTGGCCGGTGCCATCAACGGTGGTGTGGGCGGTGCCAACAATGCACGCCTGACCCCTGCGGATCAGATGCTGGCCAAGGTGACCCGCATTGCAGGCATCGTGTTCTTTGTGGTGGCTATCCTGGCCTGTGTGTTTGCCAGCCGTCTGGCCTGAGCACCCGTGTACAGCCCCGTGTAAGGCGGGGCTGTTTTTCTGTCTGTAACCTCTCGTGGGAAAGATGTCGTCCGGGTTCCGTTGGAGAATGCCGGAAAAGTGTTAAGGAGAAAAATATGTCATTACGCGATAAAATTGAACATGCCATCCAGAACCAGCCCTGCATGGTCAAGGACCTCAAGGCAAAGTTCGGCGGCGACCGTGCCGCGGACCGCAAGGTGATGGAGGCTCTGGACGAGCTGGTGCACGATGCTGTGGTCTGCCAGAAGTCCGGCGTGTTCTTCACTGCCCGCTCCGGCCGTGCCGAAAAGGCCCTGCCCTGCAAGGTGGTCAAGCTGGGCAAGAACTTTGCCTTTGTGATGCTGGAGGATGAATCCGGCGATATCTTCATCCCGGGCCGCTTCACCCGCGGTGCCATGCCCGGCGATTCCGTTCTGGTGGAAAAGTTTGCCCACCCCCGGGTGGAGGGCAGCGATGAGGGCGAGATCCTTGCCGTGCTCGAGCAGAAGAACGACATGGTGGGCACTGCCCGCCGCATCGAGGGCCGCCTGAAGTTCGTGCCCGATGACTGCCCGGCCATCTCCATGACCATCCAGCGCGACTGCGAGGGCGGCGCGAAGGACGGCGACAAGGTGGCTGTGGAGATCCTGCAGCGCGGGACCCGGCAGGAGGACCACCGCGTGGGCGTTTCCATGCGCTTTGGCAGCTGCGAGGAGGCCAAGCGCTGCGCCAAGGCCCTGCTCTATGCCAAGGACATCCACACCCGCTTCCCCGAGAAGGTGCGGGACGAGGCCAGGAAGTTCGAGGACATGACCGTGTCTGAGGAGGACTGCAAGGGCCGCATGGATCTGCGCGCTCTGCCCATCTTCACCATCGACAGCGCCGAGACCAAGGATATCGACGATGCCGTCAGCCTGACCCGGCTCTCCGGTGGCGGCTATGAGCTGGGCGTTCACATCGCCGATGTCTCCCACTACGTCAAGCCCGGCAGTGAGCTGAACGAGGAGGCCTTCAACCGCGCCACTTCGGTCTACTATGCGGATCAGGTCGTGCCCATGCTGCCCAAGAGCCTTTCCAACGGCATCTGCTCCCTGAACGAGAAGGAGCTGCGCCTGGCATTCTCCTGCCTGATGCGTCTGGATCAGGACGGCAATCTGACCGACTACAAGTTCGTCAAGTCCATCATCTGCAGCCGGGTCAAGGGCGTGTATTCTGAGATCAACGCCCTGCTGGCCGGCACTGCCGATGCCGAGACGCAGGCCAAGTATGCCGAGGTGCTGGATCAGCTGCCCGCCATGAAGGAACTGTACGCCCACCGCGCCCGCCTGCGCAAGGAGCGCGGCTGCATCGATTTCGAGAGCGGGGAAGTCAAGCTCATTCTGGATGAGAACGGCCACTGTATCGATGTGAAAAAGCGTACCTCCGGCGAGAGCGAGGCCATGATCGAGGAGTTCATGCTGCTGGCCAACCAGTGCGCCGCCCACTTTGCCCGGGTCAAGCAGATCCCCTTTGTCTACCGTGTCCACGAGGAGCCCAACGGCGAGAAGCTGGAACGCCTGCACAGCCTGCTGCAGGCCTGCGGCATCAACGACCACTTTGCCAAGGAAGTGCCCACCCCCAAGGAGCTGAGCGCCATTCTGGAAGGCGTGCGCGGCACCCCGTTTGAGCAGATCGTCAACACCGGAATGCTCCGCTGTATGTCCAAGGCCTGCTATGAGGAAAAGCCCAAGGGCCACTATGGTCTGGTGCTCAAGGATTACGCCCACTTCACCAGCCCCATCCGCCGCTACCCGGATCTGGCCATCCACCGCATGATGACCGACCTGCTCAGCGGCACCGACAAGGAGACCATGATCGTCCGCTACACCGATTTCGCGGAGAAGGCCTCCAAGCAGTCCAGCGAGCGGGAAGTGCTGGCCGTTCAGATCGAGCGCAAGGCCGAGGATTACTACAAGGCCGAGTACGCCCGCCGCCATCTGGGTGAGTGCTACGAGGGCATCATCTCCGGCGTGACCCAGCGCGGCATCTTCGTGGAGCTGGAGAACGGCGTGGAGGGCTTTGTGCCCGCTTCCAGCCTGACCGCCACCGGCACCACCCTCACCGAGGGCATCCGCCTTTCTGACCCCGCCTCCGGCAAGACCTGGAGCCTGGGCGACAGCATGATGATCACCATCGTCCGCGCCGATATCAACCTTGGCAAGGTCGATTTTGAGGTGGCACCTGAAAGCAAATAATCCGTGAACGTTCAAAAGCGCCTGCTTCTTCGGAAGCGGGCGCTTTTTTGTGCGGGGTTATACACAGTTTCGTCATATTTCCGACAATGGTTGTGTTTTGTATAAATTTTATACACTGTTCAGGATTTGTTTGTTGTTCTGAAAAAACCGCTGGGGTATACTAAGCACAACGAAAGGGAAGACGACACAGAACCATGAACGCGGTCTTCCCAATATGACTTATAGGAGGTTCCCGGTATGTATTATTCCAGTGGCAACTACGAAGCATTTGCACACCCCAAAAAGCCTGAGGGCGTTGACAATAAATCTGCTTACCTCATCGGCTCCGGTCTGGCGGCCCTGACTGCCGCCTGCTACCTGGTCCGTGACGGCCAGATGCAGGGCGACCACATCCATGTGTTTGAGAAGGACCCGCTGCCCGGCGGTGCCTGTGACGGCTACAAGTACGATATCGGCTATGTCATGCGCGGCGGCCGTGAGATGGACAACCATTTCGAGGTCATGTGGGATCTGCTCCGCTCCATCCCCTCGCTGGAGACCGAGGGAGCCAGCGTGTTGGACGAGTATTACTGGCTGAATAAGGAGGACCCCAACAAGTCCCTCTGCCGTGCCACCGTCAACCGCGGCCAGGATGCCCACACCGACGGCAAATTCGCCATCTCCGATCAGGGTGCCATGGAGATCATGAAGCTCTTCTTCACCCCGGACGAGCAGCTGCAGGACAAAAAGATCACCGATATCTTTGACGATGAGGTGTTCTCCTCCAACTTCTGGATGTACTGGCGCACCATGTTTGCCTTTGAGAACTGGCACAGCGCGCTGGAGATGAAGCTCTACCTCAAGCGCTATATCCACCACATCGGCGGTCTGCCCGATTTCACCGCCCTGCGCTTTACACGCTACAACCAGTATGAATCCATCATCCTGCCCATGGTCACCTATCTGAAGGATCACGGCGTGGACTTCCAGTACGAGACCAAAGTCATCGATGTCCAGTTCCGGATCGAGGGCGGCAAAAAGCAGGCCAGCAGCGTGACCGTGGACCACAAGGGTGAGAGCAGGATCATCGACCTCACCGAGAACGACCTGCTCTTCATCACCAACGGCGGCTGCGTGGAGAGCTGCACCATCGGCTCTCAGGACAAGGCTGCAGGGTTTGATCCCACCATCAGGCCGGGCAACGGCTGGGATCTGTGGAAGAAGATCGCCGCACAGGATCCCTCCTTCGGCCATCCCGAAAAGTTCTGCTCTCAGCCGGAGCTGTCCAACTGGGAAAGCGCCACCATCACCACCCTGGACGACAAGATCCCCCAGTATATCAAGAAGATCTGCAAGCGTGACCCCTTCAGCGGCCACACCGTCACCGGCGGCATCGTCACGGTCAAGGATTCCAGCTGGCTGCTCAGCTGGACCCTGAACCGCCAGCAGCAGTTCCGTGACCAGCCCAAGAATCAGCTCTGCGTCTGGGTCTACGGCCTGTTCAGCGACAAGCCCGGCGATTACGTCAAGAAGCCCATGCGCGACTGCACCGGCCGAGAGATCTGTATGGAGTGGCTGTATCACATCGGCGTGCCCGAGGAGGACATTGCCGAGCTGGCTGAGCACAGCGCCAACACCGTGCCTGTGATGATGCCCTATATCGATGCCTTCTTCATGCCCCGTGCCTTCGGCGACCGCCCCGACATCGTGCCCCAGGGCGCTGTCAACTTCGCCTTCCTGGGCCAGTTTGCCGAGACCGGCCGTGACACCATTTTCACCACCGAGTACTCCATGCGCACCGGCATGGAAGCGGTTTACACCCTGCTCAACATCGACCGCGGCGTGCCCGAGGTCTGGGGCAGCACCTATGATGTCCGCAGCCTGATCGATGCAACGGTCAAACTGCGTGACGGCAAGAAGATCACTGATATGGATCTGCCCTTCATCCAGCGGGTGGCCCTCAAGGAAGTGCTCAAGAAGATCGAGGGCACCGACCTTGAAAAGTTCCTCAAGGAATACCATGCCATCTGATGCTGTCTGAGAATCGTCCCCCGATCCTCTGACCCTCTTTTCTGAATGCGGCAAAGCCCTGCACCCTTTCCATGGGATGCGGGGCTTTGCCCTTTTTCTCGGAATTTTCAAATGTTTTACCAAAACAGTATGACTGCTGTGGGATTTCTTGACACGAATTTTACAAAAATCCCTTGCGGAAACTGGGGTTCTATGTTAAGATTTAGGTAACAAACAGCCCTCTCGGTCTTGCTGAAGCCTGCCAGTTCCCCAAAAGGGAAAACAACGCAGCACAGCATGGACGGAGAGGGCTGAAAGAGCGTATTGAATCAAAGGAGGTCTTTCCCTGTGAAACAGTTCATTACCCGCCGCAGCTTTATCAAGGCTGCCGGTGCTGCCACGGCACTGACCGCAGTTTCTGTCGGTGCACCCGCCGCCTTTGCGGAGGAGACCAATTGCTTCTTTGGTGACAAAGCGGATGTGACCATCCTCTACACCAACGATGTCCACACCTATATCGACAACAAGTCCCCCAAGCCCACCTATGCTGCCATTGCTGCCCTGAAAAAGAGCATCGAGGACACCGGCCGGGATGTGCTGCTGGTGGATGCAGGCGACCATATCCAGGGCACCGCTTACGGCTCCATGGATGACGGCGCTACCATCATCGAGCTGATGAACGAGGCCGGTTACGATCTGGCCACCCCCGGCAACCATGAGTTCGACTACGGCATGGCCCGTGCCAAGGCTGTGATCCAGGAAGCCGACTTCCCCTATGTCTCCTGCAACTGGGTCGATCTGCGCACCGGCTTCAACGTTCTGCCCAGCGTCAAGTTCTTCTTTGTGGGCGGCCGCAAGATTGCCTTTGTGGGCGTGACCACCCCCGAGACCTTCACCAAGTCCACCCCGGCCTACTTTATGAACGATGCACAGACCAAGTACATCTACGACATTCTGGGCGGCGAGGACGGCCAGAAGCTCTACGATGCCGTTCAGAAGGCCATCGACAAGGCTGAGTTCTGGGGCGCTGACACCATCATCGGTCTGGGCCATCTGGGCGTTGACCCGTCCTCCTCTCCCTGGACCAGTGAGGAAGTCATTGCACACACCCACGGCTTTACCGCTTTCATCGACGGCCACTCCCACACCGTGATGGCCAACAAGCAGGTCACCGATGCTTCCGGCAAGGCAGTCACCCTGACTCAGACCGGTTCTTACTTCAAGAACATCGGCAAGATGACCGTGGGCGCAGACGGTACCATCACCACTGAGCTCATCAACACCTACGAGGGTCTGGATGCTGCCGTGGCCGCCACTGCCTCCAACTGGATCAGCGCAGTGGACGATATGCTGGGCGAGGAGATCGCAGTGGGCGATACCAAATTCTACATCAACGATCCCGCCACCGGCAAGCGCCGCATCCGTTCCGGCGAGACCAACCTCGGCGACTTCGTGGCCGACGGCATCTATACCTACTTCAACGAGATCGAGGAGCTCCACTGTGATGTCGCCATTATGAACGGCGGCGGCATCCGCACCGATGTGGAGGCTGGCCCCTGGAGCTTCAAGACCTGCAAGACCGTCAGCCCCTTTGGCAACGTGGCCTGCCTGATGTCCGTGACCGGAAAGCAGATCCAGGACGCTCTGGAGTTTGGTGCCCGCTTTGCCGGTGCTGAGGGCAAGGAGAACGGCGGCTTCCTGCAGGTGGCAGGTGCCAGGTACACGATCCACCCCATGATCCCCAACACCGTTCAGACCGACGATAAGAATGTCTGGACCGGCAGCGCCGCCACCCCGCGTGTCAGCAATGTGGAGATCTACGATAAGACCACCGGCACCTATCAGCCCCTTGACCCGAACGCCACCTACGCTCTGGCCGGCATGAACTACACCCTGCGCAATCTGGGCGATGGCTTTGCCATGTTCGATGGCGCGACCCTCATCAAGGACTATGTCTCTGAGGACTACCTTGTTATGTCCAGCTATGCAGCCATGTTCGGCGGCGTGGATGCCAACGGTCTGCCGCATCTGGCAAGTGCCAACAGCCCGCTGGCCGATTACCCCGGCTACCTGCTCAACTACGAGGACCCGTACGGTGCAGGCCGCATCCAGATGATCTGGTAAATTAAGGATACGACCCTCTCTGTCAAAGCCTGCGGCGTTGACGGAGAGGGTTATTTTTATGCAGCATTGTCAGCAGGAAGCGAACCCGGCTTGTGGATCAGGATAGGGGAAAGTTGCACAAATCCGGCAGAGCATCCTTGTATACTACGCCAAAGTTTGTAACTTTTTTTATTTGTTTGCTTGCGAACGATCTGCGCTGGAAGTATAATAAACAGGCAAGTAATATATCAGCTGTGCTGTGGCAGGCACAGAGACAAAGGAGAAACATTATGCAGACACGGTATACCAGCGCCGACCAGTGGGCAGAGGCCAAGGACGGCGTGATCCCTGCACCCTACGCTCTGGAAGAGGGCGAGCAGATCATTGACCAGTACCTTGAGCCGGTCATCTTCCACAACGTCAACGGCCCCGACATCGGTGTGACCACCTGCGGCGTGATCGTCAAGGACGGCCTGTACTTTAAGGATCTGGACAACAGCGGCGAGCTGGCCCCCTACAAGGATTGGCGGCTGAGCCCTGAGCAGCGCGCTGAGGATATGGTCAAGCACCTGCGGCTGGATCAGCAGGCAGGCCTTGTGCTGAACACCCTGTTTAACACCCCTGTGGTGCCCACTCGTGCCGAGGCCACCAACGCCGAAGGCAAGCTGGAGCTGGGCAAGATCTACAAGCACCACAACCCCGGTGAAAAGCCCATGCCCGGCCCTCTGCCCGGCATGACCGTCAGCATTGATGACAGCCATGTTCTGGAAAAGCACATTGCCGCCGGTGTTTACCGCGGTGACATGCGCTGCGAGGCCGGCATGGTGGCCCTGTACCACAACGCCGGCACCCAGATGCTGGAATACGAAGCCTGCAAGGGCGGCGTGGCCATTCCGTACTCTCTCCACACCAACCCCATCAACATCGGTTACCCGGACTCTCTGGGCATCGGCGCGGCTGTCATTGGCGACGGCAACACCGACATGGTCTATGAGATGGCCCAGACCGACCGCAAGATGATGAAGGCCGAGGGCCTGAACATCATGTACGGTCCTCAGGTCGATGTGACCTCTGACCCCCGCTGGCCCCGTACCTCCGGTACTTACGGCGAGCGTCCCGATGTCACCAGCGATATTGCCGAGGCTCTGGTCAAGGGCTATCAGGATGGCGACAACGGCCTGAACGAAGGCTCTGTTGTTCTGACCATCAAGCACTTCCCCGGCGATGCCCCCTCTGAGAATGGCTTTGAGCCCCATGTGCCCATCGGCCAGTGGCGCATCTACCGCACCCCCGGCTCGATGGAAAAGTATCATCTGCCCCCGTTCCAGCGCGCCTTTGACCACAAGGTCTCTTCCATCATGCCGGACTACTCCCGCATTGCCACCGATGGCCGTGCTGTGCCCCAGACCTACCGGGGCGAGGTGACCAGCACCGAGGAAGTGCCCAGCGCTTACAGCAAGGAGCTGATCACCGATCTGGCCCGGAACAAGATGGGCTTTGACGGCTATGTCAACTCCGACTCCGGCATCACCACCGTTCAGATCTACGGCGTGGAGAACCTCACCGAGCCTGAGCGCTACGCCAAGGCCATCTCTGCCGGTACCGATGTCATCGGCGGCAACACCGACCCCGAGAACATCGTCAAGGCTGTGGAGGACGGTTTGCTGCCCAAGGCAGATCTGGACCGCGCCAGCTACAATCGTCTGCTGAGCCTGTTCCGCACCAAGCGGGTGGATAACCCCTACCTCGACCCCGACAAGGCCGATCAGGCCCGCGTGGATAACTTCGATGGTGCCAAGAAGAAGGCTTACGAGGCCAACCAGAAGGCCGTTGTTCTGGTCAAGAACCACGAGAAGCTCCTGCCTCTGGCCAAGAGCCAGAAGGTCTGCATCGTCACCTTCAAGGGTGTGGACTCCGGCTTTGCACAGATGGCACAGGCCATGGGTGCCGGTCTGGGCAACACGGACGAGGATGCCGCTCTGCGCAAGACCCTGACGGAAGCCTTTGAGAAGAAGGGCTACACCGTGGTGGCCACCCCGGAGGAAGCCGATGTGCTCTACCTGCACGTCTGGCCCATCAGCAACGGTCTGGTGTTCAACCAGTACGCAATGCCCGTCATCGAGATGGGTGAGATCGTCACCGACGAGCGCGAGCGCAACAAGAGCCAGAAAAAGACCGGTAACAAGGTCACCGTTGTCACCCTGAAGGACGTGGAGAAGATCAAGGAACTGGCCGATGCCATCCATGCCCGCGGCGGCAAGGTGGTTGGTACCTGCGTGGTCTGCAACCCCTGGCTGCTGGACAAGCTGGAGCCCTACTGCGACGCGCTGACCATCCAGTACACCGTCAGCGCTGTTGCCCTGAACAACGCCCTGAACGCTCAGGTCGATGTCATCAGCGGCGACTTTGCCCCCACCGGCAAGCTGAGCCTGACCATGGTCTCTGACCCCGCCGTCATTGCCATCACCGAGCAGGAGATCGACGGTGTGGTGCGCGAGATCTGCGCCTCTCCCAACGACGTGCCCGGCTACGATAAGGATCAGTACATCGATCCCGCTATCCTCGCCAACGTCAAGGGCGGCAGCTACGCCTACTGCGATGCCGACGGCAATTACTACCGCAGCGGCTTCGGTCTGAATTACTGATTGCCGTTAACGTAAAAAGAGCGATGCAGCGTTTGCTGTATCGCTCTTTTGCTTTCTCTATGAACAAAGAACAAAAAAGACATCCGAACAGTTCGGATGTCTTTTGGTTGGGGATGAGAGAATCGAACTCCCACAAGTAGAGTCAGAGTCTACCGCACTACCACTATGCAAATCCCCATCAGCTTGGGTCTGTCTTGCGGGTTGAGCCGCTCAACGTGTGCTATTATACGGAAAAAGCGCCGCTTTGTCAAGCGCTTTTTTGAAATTTTTTGCAGAAATCAGAAAAAAGACGCACTTTCGCAGGAGTTCTTGCGGGCTGCTTGATTCCGTCATCCTTCTCATGCTCTTTGCATATACTGGAAATCAGAAGAAGCAAAGACGCACAAAGAGGAGGAACTGCTATGACCCAGACCACGCAAAAGGAAAAGACCCTGCTTTCGCCCCGTATCCCGCGGGACACCGAACACGAGCGCTACCACCCGGAGCTGGAGGAGGAGCTGAAAGAGTGCCTGTTCTGCCTGCACCGGAACGAGATGATGTTCGACCTTGAGGTGGACACCGACCTCATCGAACAGCACATCTATGAGCGGCAGGCCCTTCTGGCCCGCTACCGGTACTTATTGGGCAAGGCCCGGGAATTAGGACTGCATACGATATTGGAAAAGTATCAGCCGGTGGGGTAGGGCTTCGTCTTTGTACAGCCTACAAAATACTGCCCGCAGAAGATGCGACAAAAATCTTGACAGAATCCCTGAACCGTGCTATCCTATATCAAGATAACAATGCGCAGGTGGTTCTGCGTATCAACTATTTGGAGCTAGAGAGGTTTTTAATTATGGAACGTATTAAGACGATCGCTACTCGTGACCTGACCAAGAGCGTTGTGACCGGTGGCTGCGGCGAGTGCCAGACTTCCTGCCAGTCTGCCTGCAAGACTTCCTGCGGCGTGGCTAACCAGAAGTGCGAGAACAGCAACAAGTAATTTCTGCAAATCGGATGCCGCCTTTGCCGGGCGGCATTTTTTTATGTTACAATGGAATGGAGAATAAAATGGTACATCAGTATCAATTGAACGGCTATAACATCGTGCTGGATACCTGCAGCGGCTCGGTGCATGTGGTGGATGAGGTGGCGTATGATGTCATTGCCATGTACCCCGACCACACCGCCGACGAGATCGTTGCCGCCATGATGGCAAAGTACGGCGACCGTGAGGACGTGACCGAGGCCGACCTGCGCCAGTGCATCGATGATGTGGCAAGCCTGAAGGAATCCGGCAAGCTGTGGAGCCCCGACACCTATGAGAACCTCGCGTTCGATTTCAAGAACCGCAACACCGTGGTCAAGGCCCTCTGCCTGCATGTGGCCCACACCTGCAACCTGAACTGCTCCTACTGCTTTGCCTCGCAGGGCCGCTATCAGGGCGAGCGTGCCCTGATGAGCTTTGAGGTGGGCAAGCGGGCAATGGATTTCCTCATCGAGAATTCCGGCAGCCGCCGCAACCTCGAGGTGGACTTCTTCGGCGGCGAGCCTCTGATGAACTTTGATATGGTCAAGAAGCTGGTGGCCTACTGCCGTGAGCAGGAGAAGATCCACAATAAGAACTTCCGCTTCACCATGACCACCAACGGCATGCTCATTGACGATGATGTCATCGACTTCTGCAACAAGGAGTGCCACAACGTGGTCCTGAGCCTGGACGGCCGCAAGGAAGTCCACGACCGCTTCCGCAAGGACTACGCCGGCCATGGCAGTTACGATGTTATCGTGCCCAAGTTCCAGGAGTTTGTAAAGAAGCGCGGCGATAAGGGCTACTACATGCGCGGCACCTTTACCCACTACAACACCGACTTCACCAATGATATCTTCCACATGGCCGATCTTGGTTTTACTGAGCTGAGCATGGAGCCCGTGGTCTGCGACCCCAGCGACCCCAGCGCTCTGACCGAGGCAGATCTGCCCATCCTGAAGGAGCAGTATGAGATCCTGGCCAAGGAGATGATCAAGCGGAACCGTGAGGGCCGCGGCTTCACCTTCTACCACTACATGATCGACCTGACCGGCGGCCCCTGCATCTACAAGCGCATTTCGGGCTGCGGCTCCGGCACCGAGTACATGGCTGTGACCCCCTGGGGCGATCTGTACCCCTGCCACCAGTTCGTGGGCGATCCCAAGTACCTGATGGGCGATATCTGGAAGGGTGTCACCAACACGGCAGTCCGGGACGAGTTCAAGCACTGCAACGCCTACGCCCGCAAGGAGTGCCAGGACTGCTGGGCAAAGCTCTACTGCTCCGGCGGCTGTGCAGCCAACTCCTACCACGCAACCGGCAGCATTACCGGCGTGTACGAGTACGGCTGTGAGCTGTTCCGCAAGCGGATGGAGTGCGCCATTATGATCCAGGTGGCACAGAATCAGGAGCTGGCCGCGCAGGGCATCGAAGTGCCCATCCAGCTGGGCTCCACCTGCAATGCCTGCGCCGACGGTGAGGCCTGCGAATAAATGACCACCCCCATCGTCGATTTTGTGCGGCAGTACGCCCGGTCCGGCACTGCCCGGCTCCACATGCCGGGGCATAAGGGACAAAGCCTGCTGGGCTGTGAGCCGTGGGACATCACCGAGATCCGGGGGGCCGATGAGCTCTACGAGGCCGAGGGCATCATCGCGCAGAGCGAGGCCAACGCCACCCGGCTGTTCGGCACGGCCCACACCTATTACAGCACCGAAGGCTCTTCCCAGTGCATCCGGGCCATGCTCTGCCTTGCTCTGCAGGGTGCGCCCCGCACCGGCAAGCGCCCGGTGCTGCTGGCGGCCCGCAACGCCCACAAGGCCCTGCTCTATGCGGCGGCCCTGCTGGATTTCGACATCCGGTGGCTCTGGCCTGCGCCGGAGGATACCGGGGCGCTGTGCAGCTGCCCGGTAACGGCGCAGGCCCTTTCCGCCGCCCTTGAGGAGCTGGCCGGGCAGGGGAGAACACCCTTCGGCGTTTACCTGACCAGCCCGGATTATCTGGGCGGGATGCAGGACATCGCGGCCCTCTCTGCCGTCTGCGATGCTCACGGCGTGCCCCTGCTGGTGGATAACGCCCACGGGGCCTACTTGCGCTTTCTGCCCGGCGGGAGCCGCCACCCCATCGACCTGGGCGCGGCGGCCTGCTGTGACTCCGGCCACAAGACCCTGCCGGTGCTCACCGGGGGAGCCTACCTGCATCTGGGCCCCAAGGCCCCCGTGCAGGAGGAAAGTACCGTGCGCAGCGCACTGGCGCTGTTCGGCTCCACCAGCCCGTCTTATCTGATCCTGCAGTCTCTCGATGCCTGCAACCGGCTGCTTTCCACCGATTACCCGGCACGCCTGCAGGAGTGCTGTGACCGGCTGGCTGCTCTGCGTACCCGCCTGAACACGCTGGCTGCCGGGCAGGGCGCGGCCCTGCCGCTGGCACTGGATGGACCCGCCCGGGAACCCATGAAGCTGACGCTGGACGCGGCGGCACTGGGCCTGACCGGGCAGGCGCTGGCTGACCATCTGCGGCAAAACGGGATGGAGTGCGAATATGCCGACCCCCGCTACCTTGTGCTGATGTTTACCCCGGAAAACCCGGCGGAGGACATGGCCCGGCTGGAAGCGGCTCTGGCAGAACTCTGTGCAGGGGGCATCCCCCCGGCAGAATCCCCCGCCGAGCACCGGGAGGCGTTTTGTGCGCTGGCCCGGCAGGCAGAGCCGCGCCTGACCGTGCGGCAGGCTGTGTTTGCCCCGCAGGAGACCATCCCGGCAGGGTCTGCGCTGGGCAGGATCTGCGCTCTGCCCACTGTGTCCTGCCCGCCCGCCATTCCCATCGTGGTCAGCGGCGAGGTGATCGGCCCGGCGGCGCTGGAGCTTTTCGCAGCCTACGGCGTGGAGACGGTCTCGGTGGTGAAACCGGAAAAATTTTGAAAAATCAGGGCGGATCTGCAAGATTCTGCGGCTCTGAAACGTATTAAAGATAGAACAGAGAACATAACCCCTATTCTATGCGGTAATCTGAGGTGTTCCAATGAAAATTCTTCTTGCATCAGATACATGGTCCCCAATGGTCAACGGTGTGGTGCGCTCGGTGGAGCTGCTGTACCACCAGCTGCTGGCACTGGGCCATGACGTGCGGGTGGTGACCCTTGCCCAGAATGGCCATTCCCATGAGGAAAACGGCATCCTGTATGTGGGCAGCATCAGCGCGGAGCGGGTCTACCCGGGCGTGCGGATCAGTGCGGCGGGCGCTCTGCCCATCTCCCACTGGCTGGACGAGCTGGAAGCCTGGGGCCCGGAGGTCATCCATACGCAAAGCGAGTTTTCTACCTTTATGCTGGCACAGCGGGTGGCCCGCCGGTGCCATTGCCCGGTGGTACATACTTACCATACCGTCTACGAGGATTATACCCAGTACCTTTTCTTCAGCGAGCGTCTGGGCCGGATGACCGCCGAAAAGGCCACCCGCATCCTCTCGGGCTATTGCTCCCTCATGCTGGCCCCCACCGAAAAGGTGCGCGCCATGCTCAACCGCTACAAGGTCAGCTGCCCGGTGGTCACAGTGCCCACCGGCATTGACCTGACCGCTTTTGGCCCGGCGAAGGACAACGGCGAGGAAAAGGCCCGGATGCGGGCAGAGCTGGGCATCCCGGAAGGGGATACCGTCCTGCTCTCGCTGGGCCGTCTGGCTGCCGAGAAGAACCACGCCCAGCTGGTGCGTCTGCTGGCCGCACAGCCGGAGCAGAGCCGCCCGTGGCTGGTGTTCGTGGGCGACGGCCCCGCCCGGCCTGACCTGGAAGCACTGACAAAGGAGCTGAAGCTGACCGACCGTGTCCGCTTTGCGGGCATGGTCAAGCCCGATGAGGTGCCCCGGTGGTACCGCGTGGGCGATATCTTCGTCAGCGCCTCTCAAAGCGAGACCCAGGGTCTGACCTACTTCGAGGGCATGGCCTGCGGTCTGCCGGTGCTCTGCCGTGCGGACCCTTGCCTGGATGGCGTGGTGGAAAACGGCTTCAACGGCTGGCAGTGGAAGGACGAAGCCGAGTTTGCATCGGCACTGAACACCATCATCTCGGACCCCGCCCTGCGCGGGCAGCTGCACCAGAACGCTCTGGCCACCGCCGCCCGCTACTCGGCAGAGCATTTCGCCCAGCAGGTGCTGGATGCTTACCAGCAGGCCATTGCGCTGAAGCAATACGAGCCGGAGCACAGAAGCATCCTCAGCTGGGTGTGATCCCAATCTCAAAAGAATCCAGAAAAAGCAGCAGCGCCCTGTCTCCCGCAATGGGAAACAGGGCGCTGCTTTTTGCGCATCCGTTATTCGATGCCGGTCACCTTGTAATCCTGATCCTCAACAGCCTTCTTCAGGTCTGCGTCGGAAACTTCGGCGTTCAGGGTGACGATGGCGGTACCGGCCTCGTGGCTGACCACGGCCTCGTCCACGGCAGGCAGGGCTTCCAGCGCCTTTTTCACGCGGGCCTCGCAGTGGCCGCACATCATACCTTCAACATGCAGGGTCTTTTTCATGGCATTGTCCTCCTTGACAACGGGAGCCGAAACGGGTTCGGCAGTATTCTCAGCCGCTGCAGGCTGCACGGGGGCAGCGGGCAGGGCGGCAGACTTGGGTTTGCGGTCGTGTCTGGTGCTGTGCAGGTCGAACAGATTCAGCCGCAGGGCATTGCTCACGACACAGAAGCTGGAAAGGCTCATGGCCGCAGCCCCGAACATGGGGTTCAGGGTCAGGCCGAAGGGGATGAACACACCGGCGGCCAGCGGGATGCCGATGATGTTGTAGATGAACGCCCAGAACAGGTTTTCGTGGATGTTGCGCAGGGTGGCGCGGCTCAGCCGGATGGCGGCGGGCACATCGGAGAGCCGGGAGTTCATCAGGACCACATCGGCCGCGTCAATGGCAACATCGGTACCGGCACCGATGGCGATGCCGGTGTCCGCGCGGGTCAGGGCGGGGGCATCGTTGATGCCGTCGCCCACCATGGCCACCTTGCCGTTCTGCTGCAGCCTGCGGATCACGGCCTCCTTGCCGTCGGGCAGAACGCCTGCAATGACCTCGTCCACGCCCGCCTGTCGGCCAATGGCATCGGCGGTGCGCTGGTTGTCGCCGGTCAGCATGACCACCCGGATGCCCATGTTCTGCAGCTCCCGGATAGCGCGGGGGCTGTCCTCCTTGAGGGTGTCCGCCACGGCGATCACGCCCATCAGGCGGCCTGCACCGCCAAAGAAGAGGGGCGTTTTGCCCTCGGCGGCCAGCCGGGCGGCTTCGGCCCGGAGTTCGGCGGGCACGGATGCCTTGGTGGCGATGAACTCCGCATTGCCGCCGTAGATCTCCATGCCGTCCAGCCGGGCGGAAAGGCCGTTGCCGGGCAGGGCGGCAAAATCTGTCACATCGGGGCAGGCGATGGTTTGGGTCTCGGCGTAGGCCAGCACTGCCTTGGCCAGCGGGTGCTCACTCTTCTGCTCCAGCGAGGCCGCCAGCGTCAGCAGCTCGCTCTCGGAAACGCCCTCCGCGGGCAGGATGTCAGTGACCCGGGGCTCGCCGCTGGTGATGGTGCCGGTCTTGTCCAGCGCCACGATCTGGGTGCGGCCTGCGGCTTCCAGCGAGGCGGCAGTTTTGAACAGGATGCCGTTCCTGGCCCCCAGACCGTTGCCCACCATGATGGCCACAGGCGTTGCCAGACCCAGCGCACAGGGGCAGCTGATGACCAGCACCGAGATGCCCCGGGCCAGCGCATAGCCAAATTCCCGGCCCAGCAGCAGCCAGACAAGGGTGGTCAGCACCGAAATAGAGATGACTGCGGGCACAAAAAAGCCGGAAACGGTATCGGCGATCTTGGCAATGGGGGCCTTGGTAGCAGCGGCATCGCTGACCATCCGGATGATCTGGGCCAGCGTGGTATCCTCGCCCACACGGGTGGCCTCACACTTCAGGAAACCGGACTGGTTGGTGGTGGCGGCACTGACCTTGTCTCCCGCAGCCTTGTCCACCGGGATGCTCTCGCCGGTCAGGGCGCTCTCATTCACGGCGCTGGAACCTTCCAGCACAAGGCCGTCCACCGGGATGTTCTCACCGGGGCGCACCACAAAGAGGTCGCCCTTTTTCACCTGTGCAATGGGCACGGTCACTTCGGCCCCTTCCTGCAGCAGGGTGGCGGTCTGAGGTGCCAGCTTCATCAGGCTCTTGAGCGCGTCGGTGGTCTTGCCCTTGGAGCGGGCCTCCAGCATTTTGCCCACGGTGATCAGGGTCAGGATCATGGCGGCAGATTCAAAGTAGAGCTCCATCATGTAGTGCATGACGAGCGCGTCGTTGCCGTCCACCTGGGCGCGGGTCATGGCGAACAGGGCGTAGGTGCTCCAGAGAAAGCTGGCCGAGGAACCCAGCGCCACCAGTGTGTCCATGTTGGGGGCACGGTGGAGCAGGCCCTTGAAGCCGCTGATGAAGAACTTCTGGTTGATGACCATTACGATGCCCGCCAGCAGCAGCTGGACCAGACCCATGGCAACGTGGTTGCCGTCGAACCAGTGGGGGAGCGGCCAGCCCCACATCATGTGGCCCATCGAAAAATACATCAGCACCGCCAGAAAGACCAGTGATGCGATGAGCCGTTTCTTCAATCTGGGTGTTTCGTGGTCAGCCAGTGCATCCAGCTCGGCGCTGGGGGTCTCGGCGGCAGCAGCCTTGGGGCTTGCGCCGTAGCCCGCCTCCTGCACTGCCTTGACGATGGCCGAGGCGCTGGCGGTGCCCTCCACTCCCATGGAGTTGGTCAGCAGGCTCACCGAGCAGCTGGTCACGCCGGGTACAGCTTTTACGGCCTTTTCCACCCGGGCAGAGCAGGCCGCGCAGCTCATGCCCGTAACAGTATACTGTTCCATTGTTTCCCTCCGATAAAAAACGCTGCGTGAATGGGATCAAACGAGCTTGTTCAGGATCCACAAAAACTCCTGCAGCTTCTCCTCGCCGCCGTTTTTCAGGTCCTCCGCCACGCAGGTGCTCAGGTGCTGGTCGATCAGCTCCCGGGTAAAACCGTTCAGGGCGCTTCTGGCGGCAGCGGCCTGCACCAGGATATCCGTGCAGTACACGTCCTTTTCCACCATGCTCCGGATGCCCCGGATCTGGCCCTCGATGCGGTTCAGCCGGGTGATGAGGTGCTTGTACTCCTCCTCGGTGCGCTGCTTGTGGCGGCAGCCGCAGCCGGTGCTTCCCTCAGCCGGGGCACAGCAGGGCGCTTCTGCCGGGGCGGGGGAGCAGTGGGGGCAGCTGCCCTCCGGGATCTTGTTCACATCGCTCATGGTCCATTCTCCTTTCGTTACCCCTTGGGGGTATCTTGCTCCATAGCTGCATTATAGCACGGCTGTCTTGTTTCTGCAAGTAGGGCTGGGGGGTATTGTTGTGAATTTTTTATGAACACGGAAGATAAAACAAAAGGCTCTGCGCCCCAAACGGGGAACAGAGCCTTTAAAGCATCCAAAACGATCAGCAGGCGAATCTGCGCATAAAGGCAAGGTCGCTTGCGGCGCGGGCGGGCACAGCTTCCTCCCGCAGCACGGGCAGGGAAGCCTGCGGCATCTGCCGCAGCATCTCAAAGCCGCCGGCGTAGTCCACGCAGGAATCCTCCAGACTGGTGGAATAGAGCGTTCCATCCGGCTGGAAGTTCTGGCCCTTGAAGTGGACCGCCGTGATCTTGTCGCCGTACCAGCTGCCCACCTTATCCCAGATGCGGCGCTGTGCATCCACAGACGCAGCCTCCGGGCCCACATAGTTGGCAAAATCGCAGATGACGCGCAGGTTGGGGCTTGCCATGGTGTCCAGCACCATCCGTACCGCCTCGGGGGTATTCATGGCGTGGTAGTAGACGCACTCCACGGCAAAGAGTACTCCCTGCTCCTCACAGACGGGCAGGATCTCGCCCAGACTGCGCAGGAGCGCTTCCTGTGCCTCTTTCCGGGTCACACCGGGCTGCTTGGCCATGTTGGTGGTCTCGCTGCCCATGCAGCCTGCCCCCAGCGCCCTGGCAACGGGGATCTGGCTCAGCACCTTTGCCACCTCGGCATGGCGTTTGTCCTCGTCGGCATAGCTCAGCTCCACATAGGTGCCGTCCACGGCAATGCCCACGCCGGAAGCTGCCGCAGCCGTCCTTGCCCGCTCCACCAGCGCAGGGGTCACATCGGCATAGCTCTTTACGCCCTCCACCGCCTTGGTAAAGGCCAGCTGGGTGCAGGCAAAGCCTGCCTGCCCGATGGAGGAAAAGAGAGTTTCGGGGTCATGGCGGCCAAAATCGTGGCCGCGCGCACCAAGAATGAATTCAGGCATCCTGCACCTCCATCAGCCGAACACACGGGCGGCAAAGAGATTCAGCTCTTTGCCCCACCAGTACCAGTCGTGGGAGACATCGCTGCCCCACACCTCCAGATGCACGGGCAGGCCGCAGTCGGTCAGTGCATCGGCCATGGCCTGGGTGTCCACCAGCGCGTCGCCCTCGTAGCTGCCCTGACCGGCACAGAGGAGAAGGGTATTCTCCTCAGCCTTTGCCAGCAGCTTCTTGTCCACAAGGCCCTCCTCTGCCAGACAGGACAGGGGGGCATTGCGCAGGACCAGGTCATCTGCTGCATTGCCCAGGAAACGGCGAACATCATACAGGCCGGAAAGGCCGATGGCACCCGCGAACACCTCAGGGCGGCGCAGGCGGCAGTTCACTGCCTGATACGCGCCGGTGTCCACGCCCACCGCCCAGAGCAGCGTGTCCTTTTTGGCACCGTTCAGGGCCAGGATGCGGGGAGCCAGCTCACCTGTCAGGTAGTTGAAATACTTTTCCTGCATCTCGGCCCGGCGGTGGGGAGCCGTGTCCCCGGCCAGCAGGCTCTCGGCATCGATGCTGTCGGCGCAGAACAGCTGCACCTTGCCCTCATTCAGCAGCGGGGCAATGGCATCCGGCATCCCGTTGTTTTCCCAGTCGTAAAAGCGGCCGCCCCGCGCGGGCAGAGCCAGCACCGGCGTACCGGCATGGCCGTAGACCTTGAACTCCATGTCGCGGCCCAGCATCCGGCTCCATTCCTTATAATACGTCCCTTGGATCATGCAGCATCCTCCTGTTGTCACACAAATTGATTGCGCTGGGGGTCATAGGCGTACCCCACAGCGGAAAGCCTGGCACACAGCGCGGCCTTGTCCTCATCCAGATCCTCGCACAGCGCGTCCAGAGTGGGGTAGAAGTCCCGCAGCTTCAGGTTGATCACGCTCAACAGCATGATCGGGTCATTTGGCAGAGCCATCGTCGATCCCTCCAGAAGATAACAAAAAAGCCGGCCACTCGACAAAGTGACCGGCAGATGCAGCTACTTAGACAGCGCGGGTAACCTTGCCAGCGCGCAGGCAGCGAGAGCATGCGTAGATATACTTGGGAGAGCCTTCCACGACCGCCTTGACACGACGGACATTCGGCTTCCAGGTACGGTTGGAACGGCGATGAGAGTGGGAAACCTTGATACCAAAGGTAACACCCTTGCCGCAGCATTCACACTTAGCCATGGTACTTGCACCTCCTACAGTGAAGTATGGAATTCAAAATAATCAGCTTGACTATTTTACCAGAGATGCGGAGAAAAAGCAAGAGCAAATTTGATTTTTCTGCAACTTTTTTCTTGCAGGGCCAAACCCTTGCCCCAAAAGCGAAAAAATAGTACAATAGGATAAAATCCAACTGAGGGAGAAACGAATGACCGCACAAGGAATGTATTATCTCATCCGGGCACTGGTGACCCTGATCGCCATCCCGTTCCATGAGGCGGGCCACGCGCTGGCCGCCTGGCTGCTGGGTGACCCCACCGCAAAGCGGGAGGGCCGCATCAGCCTGAACCCGTTCCGCCACTTTGACCTCGTGGGCACCCTCTGCATGATCTTTGCGGGGGTGGGCTGGGCAAAGCCTGTTTCCACCGACCCCCGCAATTTCAAAAACCCCAAGTGGGGCATGGCCCTCACCGCGCTGGCAGGCCCGGCGGCCAACCTGCTGCTGGCCTACCTCGGCATGGTGGCGTGGAAGATCCTGTATTATTGGGCCCCTACCACCATGATCACGATTTTCGCAGCCCGCTTCCTCCAATACTTCGTGATGATGGATGTGGGCCTTGCGGTGTTCAACCTCATCCCCATCCCGCCGCTGGACGGCAGCCGCATCCTGCTGGTGGTGCTTCCCCAGCGCATCTACTTCCAGATCATGCGGTACGAGCGCGTCATCTTCGTCATCCTGCTGGCAGCTGTCTGGGCCGGTGTGCTGGATGGCGTGCTGGGCACCTTCAATGATGTGGTCTGGGATCTGCTGGATCTCGGCACCGGCTACATCGACCAGATCGCCTATTCTGCGTACTATGCAGCCATCGGGACGGTGATCTGAGTGGCAGAAGAACTGACCTTCCGTCTGGAGGACTTTGAGGGCCCGCTGGAGCTGCTGCTCACGCTGGTGCAGAAACACAAGATGGACCTGCACAACATCCCCATTCTGGAGCTCATCGACCAGTACACCCGCGCGGTGGAATCGGCCGAGAGCACAGACCCTGAAATTTCCAGCGCCTTTATCGAGATGGCCGCCCACCTGGTGGAGATGAAGAGCTATCTGCTGCTGCCCCGCAGTGAAGAGGGCGAGCGGATGAAGCAGGAGCTCACCGGCCAGCTCATTGAATATGATCAGTGCCGCCGGATGGCCGCCCGTCTGCGGGAGCGGGGAGAGGAGCACACTGTGTTCGTGCGCACCCCGGCCCGGCTGGAATGGGACAACACCTATGATCTCTTCCATTCGCCGCAGGTGCTGGCAGACTGCTGGCAGGCCCTGATGGGGCGCACCACCGTCCGCAAAATGCCCACCCAGCAGCAGTTCGAGCCGCTGGTGTCGGCCCCGCAGGTCTCGGTGAGCAGCCGGGTGGTCTACATCCTGCGCCAGCTCATTGCAGGCGGTGCGAAAAAAATGGAACAGCTGTTTTCCCGCCGCCAGACCCGGGGGGCCAACGTGGCCACCTTTCTGGCACTGCTGGAGCTGGTGCGCGGCGGCCGTGTGACGCTTGGCCCGGAGGGCGAGCTGAAGATGCGCCGGGGCCGCATTGACCGCACAAAGGAGGAGCAATGAATCAGAAACAAATTCGTGCCGCCGTGGAGGCAATGCTCTTTGCCTACGCGGAGCCCATCGGGGCCGACAAGCTGGCCCAGGCGCTGCAGCTGCCCACCGCCAGCGTGGAATCTGCGCTGGAGGCGCTGCACGAGCGCTGCCAGAAAGAGGACAGCGGCCTGTGCCTGCTCCACCTGAACACCCATTGGCAGCTGGCCACCAAAACGGAATTTGCGGAGTGCGTCCGCCGTGTGCTGGACACCCGCCGCTCCATCCCGCTGGGCCCTGCGGCCATGGAGACCCTGACCGTCATCGCCTACAACCAGCCTGTCTCCCGCGCTTTTATTGAACAGGTGCGCGGCGTGGATTCCTCCTCCAGTGTGTCGGGCCTGCTGGAAAAGGGGCTCATTGAAGAGGCGGGCCGTCTCGATCTGCCCGGCAGGCCGGTGGCCTTCCGCACCACGGATGTGTTCCTGCGGTGCTTTGGCCTGTCCAGTCTGGAGGATCTGCCCCCGGTGCGGGGCACGGAAAGTGAGGCGGCCCAATGAGCGTCCTGTGGAGTGTTCTCGCTGGTATCGGCATGGTGCTGCTGTTCCTCTTAAAAGGAGTGGGCATCCTGCTGCTGGTGGTGCTGGTGTTGGGTCTGCTGCTCATGTTCTGCCCCTTCTGCGCCGATGTGCAGTGGGCGGAGGGCATCTTTCAGGTAAAGGCCGGTGCACTGGGCATCACCTTCCCGGTGTTCCGGTATCCCGCGCCGGAAAAGCCGGAGAAAAAGAAAAAAGATAAAAAGAAGAAAGCGTCCGGCGGGCAGAAGCCCAAAAAGGAAGCCCCGCCCCGCCAGAAGGCGAAGCTGACCCTGCAGATCATCTGCACCATCTTAAAAGGGGCGGGAAAGCTTACCCGGGCCATCATCGGTTCCCTGCGCTTCACCCGGATCGACGTTGTCCTCGGTGTCCGGGGCGAAGACCCTGCCGAGGCTGCCCGCAGCTATGGCAGGCTGAACGCCTGGCTCTACCCGACCTTGGGCTTCCTGGATCGGTTCGTCTATCTGGACTTCGAGCAGCTCCGGCTCCTGCCGGATTTCGGCAGCGCCGAGCCCACCGTAAAGGATCACGTCTCCTTCCGGGTCACGGCCCGGGCCTACGCCATCGTTTTCACGCTTCTGCGCGTTCTGTATGCGTTCTGGCGCGAAAAGGTACTGGACGTTTTTATCTAGCTCGGGTATAATATTTTTGTATGGTGCGTCCGCGTCCCGGCCCGTACAGGGCAGGGAAGTGGTTCCGTGGGAGCGGCGTTCCGCTCCCCGATATAGAAGTAAGGAGGCCGAATTTATGGCTGAGCATCCCATTCAAAACCTGATGAACGTTACAATGGACAAGATCCGTCAGATGGTGGATTCCAACACCATCGTCGGCAAGCCCATCACCACCGATGACGGCACCACCATCCTGCCGGTGTCCAAGGTGAGTTTCGGCTTTGCCTCTGCCGGCACCGATTTCGACGGCAAGAACGCCGCCAACAAGGATCTGTTCGGCGGCGGCTCCGGCGCGGGTGTCAATATCCAGCCCGTGGCATTCCTGGTGGTCAAGGATGGCTGCGTCCGCACCATCCAGCTCTCTGACGGCAGCAACACCGTGGACCGCGCCCTGACCATGATCCCCGAACTGGTGGAAAAGGTCAGCGCCCTCATTAAAAAGGACGAGCCTGCTGCGCCCAAAAGCGGGCAGTAACGGCCAGCGGGCAGCTTTTCCTCGCAAGTGAATACGGGTTGCGGCTCCCAGCATTTGTTTCGTGCGCCTGCACTCACAAATCGCTGGCCGCGGCCCCAACAACAGCTCCCTGCATCCGCCACTGGCGGCGGTCGCTGTCGTTGCAGGCCATTCCATCGCCCGCCCTACTGCCTGCGGCAGCAGGGTCCCACCCCAGCGGACACTTGCTCAGGAAACTGCCCGCCGACCCTCAACACATCGCCGTAACTGCAAGATTCCAACTTGCAGTTTTTTCAGCGCATGCTCCGGCGTGCGCTTTTGAGCGCCGGGAGGCGCACAAGGAGTTATATTATGGCAGAAGAACGTATTCAGAAGATCATGGCTGAGCAGGGTCTGTGCTCCCGCCGCGCGGCCGAGCAGATCATTGCCGAGGGCCGTGTCAAGGTCAACGGCCACCCCGTCAAGGTGGGCGACAAGATGGACCCCAACCGGGATGTGCTGCATGTGGATGACGAGCGCATCTACATCCAGAAGAACCAGCAGCTCTACTATCTGGCCCTGTACAAGCCCCGCGGCTATGTGACCACCGCCAGCGATGAGCTGGGCCGCAAGACCGTTATGGAGCTGGTCAGTGATATCCCCGCCCGCCTGTACCCGGTGGGCCGCCTGGACAAGGACAGCGAGGGCCTGCTGCTGATGACCAACGACGGTGCCTTTGCACAGGCTGTCACCCATCCGTCGGGCGGCATCTCCAAGCTGTACCGCGTTACCGTGCAGCCCCGGGCCGATGAGAGCCAGATCCTGAAGATGAGCTCCGGCGTTGTGCTGGACGATGGCACCAAGACCATGCCCTGCGCCATCAACGTCGTCACCGATGAGCCCGGCCGCACCGTGATGGAGATGACCCTGAAAGAGGGCAAGAACCGCGAGATCCGCCGCATGTGCGAAGCCGTTGGTCTGGAGGTCGTCCGCCTGAAGCGCAACGCCGAGGGCGTGGTCAAGCTGGGAATGCTCAAGCCCGGCACCTACCGTGAACTGACCAAGGCAGAGGTCAACGGCCTGCGTGCCGCCGCTGCCAAAGGCCGCGCCCAGACCCGCAGCGCCGCGCTGCAGTCCAAGGCTGCCGCCCGCCGTCCCAAGGGCCCTGTGGGCAGGGGCACTGCCCCCGCAAAACGGAGAAAGTGATCGTTTTTTCGGCTTTCACGGCGCAAAAATCGTCTGATCCTGGAAAAGATTGTGAAATTTTTCCGCAAAATGGGCCTTTCAGCCCTTGTGAACGCTCTCAAAATAAGGTATAATGATACTAATTTTGAAAGCTCAAAATAAAAAGCTCAAAATAGAAAAGCAGGAGGTCTTACCATGGCTTCAAAGAGTAACAAAGGAGAAATCCTCGCCAAGTTTTTCGATGACGGGGAGTATACCGCACTGTTTGCGGACGGCGCAGTGAGTGCTGCCTGCGGCTATGCGGCTGGTCAGCAGGCTTATGCTGTTTACCAGAACGGCGAGGCTGTCTCTGTCAAGGACGTTGAGAAGAACATCAAGGTCCTGGAGATGGCTGCTCAGACCGGCTGCCCGGTGGTCACGTTCTACAACTCTGTCGGCGCTAAGCTGGCTGAGGGTCTGGACGTTCTGACCGCCAGCGCCAAGCTGAACGCCACCATCGCCAAGGTTTCCGGTGTCATTCCCCAGATCGCAGTCGTCACCGGCGTGTGCGGCGGCACCAGCGCACTGAGCGCTGCCAATGCTGACGTGTGCGTCATGGCTGAGGATGCAGAGCTGTTCTTCACCGCTCCGTTCACCTCCGCCGCCAAGGGCGACAAGGTCCCCGGCGCAGGCACTGCCGAGGCTGCTGCCAAGGCTGGTGTGGCTGCCATCGTGGCTGCCAACGCTGAGGAAGCTGCCGAGAAGGCTGCCCACATCGTGGGTCTGCTGCCCGCCAACAACCTGACCGGCCCCGCCATCTTCGAGTTCGAGCAGCCCACCAGCGTTCTGAGCGCCGATGCTGCCCCCGAGAAGGCTGCCGCTGCCCTGATCGACAAGGACAGCGCTGTGGAGCTGTACGCAGGCTTCGGCAAGCACGTCTACACCGCATTCGCAACCATCGGCGGCAACGCTGTGGGTATTGTGGCCACCGGCGAGACCCTGTGCCACAACTGTGTGGCCAAGGCTTCCCGCTTTGTCCGCCTGTGCGATGCTTTCAGCGTGCCCGTGCTGACCATCGTCAACACCAATGGCTTTGTACCCAGTGCCACCGATGACATCGCAGGCGGCATCCGTGAGGCTGCCCGTCTGGCTGCTACCTATGCTGATGCTACCACCGCCAAGGTGGCTCTGCTGTCCGGCAAGGCTGTGGGCCCTGTCTACACCGCTCTGGCCAACGCTGACCTGAAGATCGCCGTCAACGGCTGCACCGTCAGCGCTCTGGAGCCCAACGCTGCCGTCTCCGTCCTGTACAAGGCCGAGATCGACGCTTCCGACAACATCATTGCCGCCACCAACGCCAAGGCTGCCCAGTACACCGCTGAGGTGTGCAGCGCTGCCAACGCCGTTGCCGCCGGTGCCGCTGATATGACCTGCGACGCTGCCAACGCCCGTGCAAGCGTGGTTGCCGCCTTTGAGCTGCTGAGCACCAAGCGTGCCGCACGCCTGCCCAAGAAGCACGGCAACATGGCTCTGTAAGCGGTTCCGGAACGTAAACCGTACATCGAATCCATACATTGATTTTGTTCAGGAGGATCCTTCCATGAAGTACTACAATATTACCGTCAATGGCGTTGCTTACAGCGTTTCCGTTGAGGAGACCGCCGCAGGCGCTGCTCCCGTTGCAGCTCCCGCTGCTCCCGCCGCACCCAAGGCTCCGGCTGCTCCCGCTGCCGCTCCCAAGGCTGCTGCTCCCGCCGGTGCTGCCGGTGCTGTCGCCGTCAAGGCTCCCATGCCCGGCAACATCCTGGATGTCAAGGTCGCAGCCGGTGCTTCCGTCAAGGCCGGTGACGTGCTGGTCATCCTCGAGGCCATGAAGATGGAGAACGAGATCGTTGCTCCTCAGGATGGCACTGTGGCCTCCGTCAACGTCAACAAGGGCGACACCGTCAACTCCGGTGACGTTCTGGTTTCCATGAACTGAGAACTGAGGAAGAGGTGACAACCATGGCCAAAAAGCCGATCAAGATTACGGAAGTCGTCCTGCGTGATGCTCACCAGTCTCTGCTGGCCACCCGTATGACGATGGATGAGATGCGTCCCATCCTGCCCGAAATGGATAAGATCCCTTACTTCTCTGTCGAGTGCTGGGGCGGCGCTACCTTTGATAGCTGCATCCGCTTCCTCGATGAGGACCCCTGGGAGCGTCTGCGCATCCTGCGCAAGGAGCTGCCCCACCAGAAGCTGCAGATGCTGTTCCGCGGCCAGAACATGCTGGGCTACCGCCCCTACGCCGATGATGCTGTCGAGTACTTTGTGCAGAAGTCCGTTGCAAACGGCATCGATGTCATCCGCATCTTCGACGCACTGAACGATCCCCGCAACCTGCAGACCGCCATCAAGTCTGCCAACAAGGAAGGCGCACATGTTCAGGGCTGCATCAGCTATACCCTGAGCCCCGTGCACAACAACGAGTACTTTGCAGCCTACGCCAAGACCCTGGAGGAGATGGGTGCAAACTCCATCTGCATCAAGGACATGGCTGGCCTGCTGACTCCCTACACCTGCTATGATCTGGTCAAGAAGCTGAAGGAGACCGTCAGCATCCCCGTGGATATCCACAGCCACTACACCGCAGGTCTGGCTTCCATGTCCATCCTCAAGGGCATCGAGGCAGGTGCTGATATCATCGATACTGCCATGAGCCCCCTGAGCCTTGGCACCAGCCACATGCCCACCGAGAGTTTGGTCGCTGCCCTGCAGGGTACCGATTACGACACCGGTCTGGATCTGAAGCAGCTGAACGTTGTCCGCGCTTACTTTGCAAAGCTGCGCGAGAAGTACATCGCCAACGGCCAGATCAGCCCCAAGAGCCTGGGCGTGGATGCCAACACCCTGCTGTATCAGGTGCCGGGCGGCATGTTCTCCAACATGCTCAAGCAGCTGAAGGATGCCGGTAAGGAAGACAAGCTGGACGAAGTGCTGGCTGAGATCCCCCGCGTTCGTGAGGACGCAGGCTATCCTCCGCTGGTCACCCCCACCAGCCAGATCGTTGGCACGCAGGCTGTGTTCAACGTCATCCTGGGCGAGCGCTACAAGATGGTCACCAAGGAGTTCAAGGGCCTGGTCCACGGCGATTACGGCAAGACTCCCGCTCCCATCAGCCCCGAGTTCACCAAGAGGATCCTGGGCGACGAGCAGCCCATCACCTGCCGTTTTGCCGACACCCTGGCTCCCGAGATGGACAAGCTGAAGGCTGAGGCCGCCAAGTGGGCAACGCAGGAAGAGGATGTTCTGACCTACGCAATGTTCCCGCAGGTCGCACCCAAGTTCTTTGAGAAGCGCAATGCCAAGAAGCAGGGCGTGGACGCTGACCACGCTGATTACACCAATCAGTCTCACCCTGTCTAAATCATAATACCAGAAGGGGCTGCTGCACCGTTTGATGCAGCAGCCCCTTCTTTTTGTTTTTATATTTTTTGCTCCGCAGGTCTCAGTTGTTTTTGCCGTTCTCAGCCTTCATGGCGTTGTAGCCGATCAGCACGGTCCAGACATAGGCGCAGGTCTTGGGAATCATCAGCATACCAATCAGGGGGTTGACTTCTGCCCACAGCACCACAGGGATATAGAAACCGAAGCTCAGCACGATGGTCAGCCACATCCAGCGGAAAGCCTGATCCTTGTGTTCCCTGGCACTGCGGTAGAACAACACGATGATCAGCAGGCCCAGCAGTGCAAAGGGGATGTTGCGCAGGATGCCCCAGGTCAGCGGGGTGTGGTTGGTCAGCCACTGGTTCTGCGGCATCATGCACAGCACGATGCGCACAGCGGAAAGGGCGTACACGGCAATGGTCAGATCCTTCTGGCCCTCGATCTGGTAGCGCTTGCGCCAGACGTAATACAGCAGTACATAGAACACGGTCATGGTCACGGAGGTGATCCACTTGCCCAGGCCCAGAGGCACAGCGTAGTTCTCCAGGCCGGTGGTGCACAGTGCCAGGGCACGGGGCACCAGATGGAAGGAGTCACCTGCACCCAGCACCACGGCCATCAGGCCGAACAGGCGGAACTGGGTGCCAGCCTTGCTGCCGCGGATCATGCGGATGCCCAAGGTCAGCACGGTGACCAGATAGAAGATGTCGAAAACGGTCTCAATGATTGCTCTCATAAGAATGTTGCTCCTTTACGGTTGGTTTGCTGCTCTATCGCGATTCGGTCAGCGATTGCCGGCCGGACTGCATCGTTGTGATGTGCAGCCTGCCGTGGGTGGAATGCTGGGGGAGATGTCCCGCATCACCCAATATGAACGCTGTTCACTTTTGGCCGTAAAAAACTCCCACAAGACTGTGGGATGTTTTTTACACTTCATAAATGGTCCTGCGGATGATCTCCAATACCGTTGTGGGGTCAAAATCCTGCTGCACCACGGCAGAAAGCATGAGGGAGAACAGGATGCCCGCAAATTTCTGGCGGCTGAACTCCTCAGTAAATGCGTCTGGCCGGATCTTTTTGTCCCTGGTCAGCACCATGGTCAGCGCATCCAGAATGTGCTGCCAGGTCTGCCGCATCTGCTGCTTGCCATCGGCGGTATCCTGCCGCACAAAGCCGAGCGCGTGGTGGGTGAAGAAGCCGGGGTACTGCGCAGAGCCGTACTCCATCTGCCGGTACATCCAGCGGATGCAGGAGAGGGTATCCTCAAACACCGCCGGGTCGTCCGGGTGGCGGAAGATATCGCTCCAGATGCTTTCCACCGCCGCGCTCACCAGTTCGGTCTTGGAACCGAAGTAGTTGTAGATGCACCCCACGGATACCCCGCAGGCTGCTGCCACTGCACGGATGTTGACCGCTTCCCATCCATTCTGCTGGATGAGGACCCGGCTCGTTTTCAGGATCTCCTCCTTGGACGTTGCCATCGGATTCGTGTGACCACCCCCTCAACATGAACACTGTTCACGATGCATAGTATAGCGCTGTTCCTGCCCTTTGTCAAGGGTGCAAAATAGATTTTTTTCGCCGCATTGCTTGCAAAAAAAGGGGCGGCAGAGTAAAATATATAGTATATGTATCGTAACATGGGTCTGTGTGCCCCAAAGCGGATACATATACGAAGAATGTCCGCAGAAAACCCTTTGGAATACGAGGAAAAAAGCATGATTTTGAGCATGACCGGTTTTGGCCGGGGAACTGCTGTGCGCAATGGCCGTGAGATCACGGTGGAGCTGCGCAGCGTCAATTCCCGGTACTTTGAGTATTCTTCCCGGATGCCCCGCACCTGCAGCTATCTGGACAGCCGCCTGAAAAAGCAGCTGAACGAGCGGGTGACCCGCGGCAAGGTAGAACTGAGCCTGACGGTGCAGAACGTGGATGCCGCCGATACCGTGGTGGCTGTGAATCAGGAGCTGGCAAAGAGCTACCGGCAGGCCCTGCGGGACCTGTCTGAGGCGCTGGAGGTCAAGAACGATGTGACCGCCGGGATGATCGCCCGTTTTCCCGATGTGCTGACCACCCGCCACGCCGATGTGGATGAGGAGCAGCTTTGGGAGGATGTCTCCGCTGTCACCGCCCAGGCGCTGGACCGCTTTGTGGAGATGCGCGCCGCTGAGGGTGCCAAGATGAAGGCTGATGTGGAGAACCGCCTGCGCTTCCTGGAAGAATGCGTGGGCCGGGTGGAGACCCTGAGCGCCGGCCGGGTGGAGAACTACACCAACCGCCTGTACGAAAAACTCAAGGTCATTCTGGAGGACCGGAACATTGATGATGCCCGTGTCCTGACCGAGGCCGCCATCTTTGGCGACAAGACCGCCGTGGATGAGGAGACCGTCCGCCTGCGTAGCCACATCGCCCAGTACCGCTCCATTCTGGAGCTGGACGAGCCCGTGGGCCGCAAGCTGGATTTCCTGACCCAGGAGCTGAACCGTGAGACCAATACCATTGGTTCCAAGTGTCAGGATCTGGATATCACCCGCATCGTGGTGGATATGAAGGCGGAGATCGAGAAGATCCGCGAGCAGATCCAGAATCTGGAGTAAACCCTGAGATTCAGATGGTTCGGAGGAAAAGATGAAACTGATCAACATCGGCTTTGGCAATCTGGTCAGCGCGGGCCGGGTGGTGGCTGTGGTCAGCCCCGATTCTGCCCCGGTCAAGCGTCTGGTCAAGGAAGCGCGGGAACGGGGGATGCTCATTGATGCGTCCTATGGCCGCAGCACCCGCGCCGTCCTCATCATGGACTCCGACCACGTTGTCCTTTCAGCCCTTCAGCCCGAAACGGTGGCCAGCCGTGCCGCCGGTCAGGCCGAGGGCAAAGCAGTGACAGAAGAGGAGCAGTAAGACCATGGAAAATGAAAAATATCTGTTTGTCGTTTCCGGTGCCGCCGGTACCGGAAAGGACAGTGTGGTCAGCGCTTTGCGCAAGGCCCACCCCGAGATCGAAAAAACGGTTTCTGCCACCACCCGTTCCCCCCGCCCCGGGGAGCAGGAAGGGGTAGACTACTACTACCGCACCAAGGAGCAGTTCCAGCAGCTCATCGATCAGGATGAGGTCGTGGAACACAACTTCTTCAACGGCAACTACTACGGCACCCTGAAGGAAGAGGTCAACAAGCGGCTGAACGCGGGCAAGCTGGTGGTCATGGTCATCGATGTGCATGGCGCGGCCAATATCCGCCGCATGTATCCCGGTGCCACCACCATCTTCCTGCTGCCCCCCTCCACCCAGGAGCTGGAGCGCCGCCTGCGCGGCCGCGGCACCGAGACCGAGGAGAGCATCCGGGAGCGCCTGGAGATCGCCCGCAATGAGCTGGCCCAGCAGGACAAATTCACCCTCAGGCTGGTCAACGACGAGGTGGATGCCTGCGCCGCCAGACTCTATGATGTCATCTGCCAGCGTGCGGGCCTGACCCGCTAAATCGCTTTGAAGGAGCTGCCTGAATGCCAAAAACGGTAGGCGTTGCAGTGAGCAACGCGACCTTTCATTTCGACAAACTCTATACCTATGCCGTCATGCCCGACCAGCAGGATACCGTCCGGCTGGGCAGCATGGTGCTGGTGCCCTTCGGGCGGGGGAGCCGTGCCCGGATGGGTGTGGTGCTGGCCTGCGATGCCGAACCGGAGAGCGCAAAGCTCAAGTTCCTGTTCGATGTTGCCCCGGCCTCTGCCTGCCTCACCCCGGAGCTGCTGCGGCTGGTGCACTTTTTGAAGGAGCGCACCTTCTGCACCTACTACGAGGCCGTCAAGGCGGTCATCCCTTACGGCGCGCAGTACAAGCCCACCGTGGCGGAGGACGGCGTGACCCCGGTGCTTCAAAAGCAGCTCGTCCGCCACACGGAAAATGCCTACAAGCTGGTGGGCACGCTGCCCCCAAAGCCCAGACCGACCGCCAAGCAGCTGGCCGCAGTGGCCCTGCTGGCCGGGGGTGAGCGCACCCTGTCTGCATTGGAGGAAAAGGGCATCAGCCGGGCAGTGCTGGACAACCTCTGCGCCAAGGGCGTGCTGGAATGCAGCAAGGTGAACAAATCCATCGACCTGTATTCTTCCATCCCGCTGAAGAACGAGCCCATCCTTCTCACGGAGGAGCAGCAGGCCGCCTATGACGCGCTGCTGCCCGGGCTGGAGGATGCAGCCCCGCACTCGGCCTTGCTCTACGGCGTGACCGGCAGCGGCAAAACGCTGGTGTTCCTGAAACTCATCGAGCACTGCCTGCAGATGGGCCGCCGGGCGCTGGTGCTGGTGCCTGAGATCAGCCTGACCCCTCAGATGATCCTGCGGCTGAAAAGCCAATTTGGCAAGCGGGTGGCCGTGCAGCATTCCGCTCTCAACCACACCGAGCGCCTGCTCCAATGGCAGATGATCCAGGACGGCGGCGCGGATATCGTGGTGGGCACCCGCAGCGCGATCTTCTCCCCGCTGGAAAACATCGGCCTTGTCATCATTGATGAGGAGCAGGAGCACACCTACCGCTCCGAATCCGCGCCCCGCTACTCGGCCCATGAGGTGGCCCGGCAGCGCGCGGCGGAGAACGGGGCCCTGCTCCTGCTGGCCAGCGCCACCCCCAGCACCGAGAGCTATTATGCCGCCCAGCATGGCCGCACCCAGCTGGTGCGCCTGACCAAACGCTATGGCGGCAACCCGCTGCCCAAAGTCCAGATCGTGGATATGCGGGCCGAGCTTGCCTCCGGCAACCCCCGGGAGATCAGCCTTGCCATGGAGGATGCCATCCGGCACAACCTTGAGGCAGGCAAGCAGACCATTCTGCTGCTCAACCGCCGGGGTTACCAGACCGTGGCCCAGTGCGAGGACTGCCGCGAGGTGCTCAAATGCCAGAAGTGCAGCGTGCCCATGGTCTACCACAAATCGGCCCACAAGCTGCTCTGCCATTACTGCGGCAGCCAGCTGGACCCGCCCCCTGCCAGATGCCCCGCCTGCGGCGGAAAACTGCAGTACCGGGGCTTTGGCACCCAGAAGGCCGAGGAGGAGCTGGCAAAGCTCTTTCCGGAGGCCCGCATCCTGCGGATGGATCAGGATACCACCGCCGCCAAGGATGCCCATGAAAAGCTGCTGGCAAAGTTTGCCCGGCATGAATATGACATCATGGTGGGCACCCAGATGGTGGCCAAGGGGCTGGATTTCGAGGATGTGACGCTGGTGGGCGTGCTGGGCATCGATTCGCTCCTGTTCGCCCAGGGCTTCCGGGCTTATGAGACCGTGTTCAGCCTCGTCACGCAGGTGGTGGGCCGGAGCGGCCGGGCAAAAGACCCCGGCTTTGCCATCATCCAGACCACCGACCCGGACAACCCGGTGCTCAACCTTGCCGCTGCGCAGGACTACGACGCGTTCTTCGAGCAGGAGATCGCCTACCGGAAGCTGGGGCTTTATCCGCCCTTCTGCGGGCTCTGCGTTGTGGGCTTTGCCGGGCCAAAGGAGAGCGAGGTGGCCCGGGCTTCCGCCCGCTTTGCGGCCCTGCTGGGCCGACAGGCGGCCAAACAGCCCGACCTGCCCCTGCGGGTGCTGGGCCCCACCCCCGGCAGCATTGAAAAGATCAACGATTCCTACCGCTATAAACTCACCGTCAAGTGCCGCAACGACCGCCGTTTCCGGGACCTCATCCGGGAAACGCTGACCCTCTACGAGCAGGAAAAACTGCCCGGCAAGGCCACCGTTGTGGTCGATCTGCACTCGGACGGGGATATCTGATACAACACAACAAATTTTGGAGGTACCACTATGGCTATCCGCAATATCGTAAAAGAGGGCGACCCCATCCTGAACAAGGTCTGCCGCCCCGTGACCAACTTTGACGACCGCCTTGCCACCCTGCTGGATGACATGCGGGAGACGATGATCGCCGCCGACGGCGTGGGTCTGGCAGGCCCTCAGGTGGGCATGCTGCGCCGCGTGTTCGTGGTGTGGGATACCACCGATGCCCCCGAGGAGATCCCCGAGGATTATGAGTACAAGTTCATCGACTTCGTCAACCCCGAGATCCTGGCTGTTTCTGAGGATGAGGAGACCGCCTACGAGGGCTGCCTGTCCTTCCCCGGCCACAACGGTGCTGTGACCCGTCCCGTTGCCGTCAAGGTGCGCGCGCAGGACCGCAACGGCAACTGGTTCGAGCTGGAGGCCGAGGACCTGCTGGCCCGCTGCATCCAGCACGAGAATGACCATCTGGACGGCATTACCATCATGGAGTCCAGCGAGTATTTCTACGAGGACACCGAGGAGGGCAAAAAGGCTGCCCGTGAAGCGAAAGGAAACAACTGATGCGCATTCTGTTCATGGGAACCCCGGATATCGCCGCGGAGTGCCTGAAGGCCCTGTATGCTGCCGGTCACGAGATCTGCGGCGTGTACACCCGGCGGGATAAGCCGGTGGGCCGCAAGCAGGTGCTCACCGCGCCCCCGGTCAAGGAAGTTGCTCTGGAGCATGGGACCCCCGTGTTCCAGCCCCGCACCCTGCGGGACGGCAGCGAGGATGCCAACATCCGGGCGCTGGCCCCTGACCTCATCGTGGTGGTGGCCTACGGCTGCATCCTGCCCAAATCCGTGCTGGAAGCTCCGAAGTATGGCTGCATCAACCTGCATGTGTCCCTGCTGCCCAAGTACCGCGGCAGCGCCCCCGTGCAGTGGGCTGTTCTGAACGGCGACACCGAGACCGGCGTTTCCATCATGCAGATGGACGAGGGGCTGGACACCGGCGATGTGCTGGTCTGCGAGAAGATCGCTATCGGCCCGGAGGAGACCAGCGGCGAGCTGTTCGACCGGGTCACCGCCGTGGGTGCCCGCGTCCTCTGTGAGGCAGTGCCCGCCCTGGAAGCTGGCACCCTCAAGCCCCAGCCTCAGCAGCATGAGAACGCCACCCTGGCCCCCATGCTGGACAAGGAGCTGGCAGAGTTCAGGCTGACCGATACTGCCGCGCACATCCACAACTGGGTGCGCGGCATGAACCCCTGGCCCATGGCCTGGTTCGTGACCGCAGGCGGCAAAAAGGTCAAGGTGACCGAGTGCCGCGTGGCCGCTTCCAACGGTGAGGCTCCCGGCACGGTGCTTTCCACAAAGCCCCTGACGGTGGCCTGTGCCGATGGCGCGGTCCAGCTGCTCCATGTGGTGCCTGAGGGCAAAAAGCCGATGGATGGCACTTCCTTTGCGGCCGGTCTGCGCCTCATAGCGGGGGATACCCTCTGATGGCGGCCAATCCACGGGCAGCGGCAGTGGCTGCACTGGTCCGGCAGGAGCAGGACGGCTTCTCAAACCTTGTGCTGGATGCCGAACTCCGCCGCCAGAAACTGGAGGGCCGGGATAAGGCCTTTGCCGGTGCCATCTTCTACACCGTGCTGGAACATCAGGGCACGCTGGATTTCATTCTGGAGCAGTTCCTGCCCAAGGGCCTTGCCAGGCTGGACCCGCAGGTGCGCGAGATCCTGCGGGCCGCGCTGGCGCAGGCCCGCTATATGCAGGTGCCGGTGTCGGCGGCGGTGAACGAGGCCGTCAAGCTGACCCGCACCTTCAAAAAGGCGAGTGCGTCCGGGCTGGTCAATGCCGTCCTGCGCAAGGCCTGCAATTATGACCTGGAAACTGCCCGCTTCCGGAACGAGACCCAGCGTCTCATGGTGCTGGGCTCTGCGGGGCAGGATGTGGCAGAGTTCCTGCGCACCCATTACCCCGAGGAAGCGCTGGGCATCCTGACCCACACCGCCGACGGCGGCTGCACCAGCCTGCGGGCCAACTGCCTGAAAATGGATGCCGCGGCCCTCTGCGAAAAGCTGCTGGAAAGCGGCGTGAAGAGCGCACAGCCCGGCCTTGTGCCCGGCAGTGTGCTGGCAAAGTTCGAGGGCAGCCCGGCGGAGCACCCGCTCTTCAAGGAGGGCTGTTTCCATGTGGAGGGGCAGGCCAGCCAGCTGGCAGCCCTCTGTGTGGAGGCAAAGCCCGGCGATACCGTGATCGACCTCTGCGCGGCACCCGGCGGCAAAACGCTGCTGCTGGCCGAGGAGATGCAGGGGCAGGGCGCGCTGTACAGCTGCGATGTGGCAGAGCACCGGGTCGGGCTCATCCGGAGCGCTGTGGAACGGATGGGCTTTGCCCATGTCACCGCCCTCTGCAATGATGCCACCCGCCCCAACCCAAAGCTGCCCGCCGCAGACCGCATTCTGGTGGATGCCCCCTGCAGCGGCCTGGGTATTCTGGCAAAAAAGCCGGATATCCGCTATAAGACGCTGGAAAAAGCACGCCACGATGAATTATTGGCCACCCAGTCGTCCATTCTGGACACAGCAGCTGCTCTGCTGAAAGCAGGCGGGCGGCTGGTCTACTCCACCTGTACCATCGACCCCGCCGAGAACGAGGAGCAGGTGGCGGCGTTCCTTGCCCGCCACCCGGAGTTCCGGGTGGTCCGGCCCGCTGTGGCGTTCCCTGACGGAATGACAGTGGGGGAGCACGGGGCGCTCTCGGTGCCCACCCGCACCGGGATGGACGGCTTTTTCCTCTGCGCCATGCAGAAAACGCAATGAACCCGCCGTCCGGTTCGTATTGATTCATAGGAGAATACCATGGAACAAAAACGCTGTATCTCTTCCCTGACGCTGGCCGAGCTGACCGCTGCGCTGAAAGCCATGGGTCAGCCGGGCTTCCGGGCAAAGCAGATCTTCCACTGGGTGCACCAGAAGCTGGTCACCGAGTTTTCTGCCATGACCGACCAGCCCAAGACCCTGCTGGCAAAGCTGGAAGAGCAGTTTTACATTGCTGCCCCCAAGATCGAGCGCCGGCAGGAAGCCAAGGACGGCACCGTGAAATATCTGCTGCGGATGGCCGATGGCAACTGCATCGAGACCGTTGTCATGCGCTACCACTACGGCAACACGGTCTGCGTCTCCACCCAGGTGGGCTGCCGGATGGGCTGCCGCTTCTGCGCCTCCACCCAGGCAGGCCGGGTGCGCAACCTGGAAGCCGGAGAGATCTGCTCTGAGATCTATACCGCCCAGAAGGACATCGGGGAGCGCATCTCCCACATCGTCCTCATGGGCATCGGGGAGCCGCTGGATAATTTTGATGAGGTCATGCGCTTCCTTGAGAACATCTCCTCCCCGGAGGGCGTGAACATCGGAATGCGCAACATCAGCCTTTCTACCTGCGGCCTGGTGCCCAAGATCGACCAGCTGGCCGAGAAAAAGCTGCAGCTGACCCTTTCGGTCTCCCTGCACGCCCCCAATAACGAGATTCGCAGCGGCATGATGCCGGTCAATGATGCCTACCCCGTGGAGGTGCTGATGCCCGCTGTCCGCCGCTATCAGGAGACCACGGGCCGCCGGGTCAGCTTTGAGTATTCGATGGTGCGCGGTGTCAATGATTCCGATGCCTGTGCCAGACAGCTGGCCGACCTCATCCGGGGCATGGGTGCTCATGTGAACCTCATTCCCATCAACCCGGTGGACGGCAGCCCCTACTCGGCTACCGATGCCGCCAATGTCCAGCGCTTCCAGAAAAAACTGGAGAGCCTGGGGGTCAACGCCACGGTACGCCGCCGTCTTGGCAGCGAGATCAGCGCCGCCTGCGGCCAGCTGCGCCGGGACGAAATGAATGGTAAGACGTAAATCGCAAGAGGAGAAGCCTATGAAACTAGCAGGAAAAACGGATGTGGGCCGCGTCCGGCAGGAAAATCAGGATGATTACCGTGCCGGGGAGCTGCCTGGCGGTGCTGTCTGGGCACTGGTGTGTGATGGCATGGGCGGTGCCAAAGGCGGCCGCGAGGCCTCACAAGGGGCCTGCAATGTCATCGAACAGGTGTTTCAGGAGCAGTACGCCCAGTGCGGAGCAGGGCAGGAGGGAGCTTTTTTGAAAAAGGCCCTCATCAGTGCCAACCGCTATGTGTTCAACAAAGCTGCCCACGAGGAATCGCTGGCCGGTATGGGCACCACGGCGGTCTGCGCCCTGGTGCGGGGTGGGGAAGCCACCCTCTGCCACGCGGGCGATTCCCGCGCCTACCTCTGCCGGGGCGGTAAACTGACCCAGCTCACCCACGACCACTCCTATGTGCAGGAGCTGGTGGACTGCGGCACCATCACGGAGGAGGAGGCCGAGCATCATCCCCAGAAGAACATCATCACGAAGGCGCTGGGCGTGGATTACCGGCTGGAGCCGGAGGTCACTTCGGTGCAGCTGCAGGCAAAGGATCTGTTGCTGCTCTGCTCGGACGGCCTGACCAACATGGTACCGGTGGAGCAGATGGAGCAGCTGCTGGCGCAGGGCCCGTTCTACGACCTGCCCGACCGGCTGGTGGATGCCGCCAACGAGAACGGCGGCTCCGACAACATCACCGCCCTGCTGCTGGCTGTGGAACCTACGGAGGTGCACCATGGATAACCTGATCGGCAAAACGCTGGATGGTCTGTACACGGTGCGGGAGCTCATCGGCACCGGCGGCATGGCCAATGTCTACAAGGCCGTTGTGGGGCCGGGCGGCCCGGTGCCGGAGGGCACGGTCGTGGCCGTTAAGGTGTTGCGGCAGGAGCTCATGCACGACCCCGACCTTGTGCGCCGCTTCAAGAACGAGTCCAAGGCCATCTCGCTGCTCAACCACCCCAACATCGTCAAGGTGTATGATGTCTCGGTGAGCGACCATCTGCAGTATATCGTCATGGAATATGTGGACGGCATGACCCTGCGCGAGTATCTGAACGAGCGGGGTGGCAAGCTGACCAGCCGGGAGACCGTCCATTTTATCTCTCAGATCCTGAAAGCGCTGGACCATGCCCACCGCAACGGTGTGGTGCACCGGGACATCAAGCCCCAGAATATCATGCTGCTGGACAACGGCCAGCTGCGGATGATGGATTTTGGCATTGCCCGCATCTCCCGGGCCGAGAACCAGCTCTCGGGCGGCAAGGCTATGGGCAGCGTCCACTATATCAGCCCGGAGCAGGCCAAGGGCGATGAGACCGACTTCACCAGCGACCTCTATTCGGTGGGCGTGATGATGTACGAGATGCTCTCAGGGCATCTGCCCTTCGATGCCGATGACGTGGTGGAGGTGGCCATCAAGCAGATCTCGGATCAGCCCAGGAACCTGCGGGAACTGGCTCCCTGGGTGCCGGTGGGGCTGGTGGAGATCACCGAGCGTGCCATGGCAAAGCGGCCCGAAAACCGCTACAAGAGCGCTGCTGAGATGCTGGAAGCCCTCAACGCCTATGTAGAGAACCCGGCCATCGTGTTCAACTACACCTATCTCCCCGATGAAATTCCTGAAAAGGTGGTGGAACCCCCTATGCCCAGAAAAGAATCCCGTCCGGAGCGCGGCAGTGCTCCGGCAAAAGGCAGAAAAAAGAAAAAGCGCACCGTGTTCCTGCCGGTGCTGTTTGGCATCACCGTGGCCTTTGCGCTGGCCTGCGCAGCCCTGTGCTGGATGATCCTGAATGATTCCAGCTCCCTGATGGGGGAAAAGGCTGATGTGGTGCTGGCAGATTACAGCGGCATGACCCAGGATGAGGTCAACGCTTCCCAGCAGGTGGCATCCGGCCAGATCGTCATCAACTGGGAGCAGGCCTACAGCAACGATTACGCCGCCGGTTACGTCTACCGGCAGTCCCCGGTGGCGGGCCGTACCGTCCGTGAGGGTCAGAGCGTGACCCTGACCGTCAGCCTGGGCATCCAGTATGTCACCGTGCCGGATGTCTCCAATTATGTACAGGCAGATGGTGAGCAGCAGCTCAAGGATCTGGGGGTCTCTGTTCTGATCACCCAGGCGGTGGAACCCAGCGTGGCCGCAGGCTCCATCATCCGCACCGAACCTGCTGCGGGCAGTCAGGTGGCCGCAGGTTCCACGGTGGTGGTCTATGTCAGCCGCCCGCAGGTCAACACCACGGCCAAGGTACCTGCCCTGACCGGCCTCAAGAGTGTGGACGATGCCCGCTCCGTGCTGGTGCAGAACAAGCTGGGCCTTGGCAGCACCACCGAGCAGTACAGCGACCAGCCCGCCGGTACCATCATCGGCCAGAGCCCGGCGGCAGGATCTACCGTCAAGGTGAACAGCCGTGTCAGCATTACCGTGAGCGCAGGCCCCGAGCCGGTGCCTGAGACCCCGGCTGAACAGCCGGGCAGCTCCTCCAGCGATTGGTGGAGCGGCCTGATCGGGGGCAGCTCTTCCAGCAGCGGCGATTCTTCCAGCAGCGAGGGCACCGGCCTGGGCGACTGGTGGAGCGCGCTGCTGTCCTGAGGGAGGAACGGATGAAGGGATATATCGTAAAAGGAATTGGCGGCTTTTACTACGTCAAGACCGAAGAGGGTGTGATCGAGTGCAAGCCCCGGGGCATCTTCCGCAAACAGAAGATCACCCCCGTGGCGGGCGATGAGGTGACGCTGGAGACCGAGAACGGCGCGGCAGTCATTGCCGAGATCGCACCCCGCAAAAACGTGTTTGTCCGGCCGCCTGTGGCCAATCTGGATGTGCTGTTCCTTGTGGCCAGCACCACCCAGCCCACCCCCAGCACGCTGGTGCTGGACAAACTCTCGGCCATCGCCGTGGACAAGGGGGTGCAGCCCGTCATCGTCTGCACCAAGGCTGACCTTGGTGAGGTGGAGTTCCTGCGCAGCGCCTATGAAAGATCCACTCTGCCCTTCATTGCCATCCGCTACGACAGCGGGGAAGGGCTGGACGAGGTCAGGCAGTGGATCAGCGGGCGGCTCTGCGCCTTCTGCGGCAACTCCGGTGTAGGCAAATCGACCCTGCTCAACACCCTGCTGCCTCAGGCCGAGCGGGAGACCAGCGCCATCAGCCAGAAGCTGGGGCGCGGCCGCCACACCACCCGCGAGGTGACCATCTTTGAGGCCTTTGGAGGCCGCATTGCGGATACCCCCGGCTTTGCCAGCCTGGAAGCCAACCGCGCCGGGTTCATCCCCAAGGAGAATCTGGAGCACGCCTTCCCGGAGTTTGGGCCCTACCTTGGGCAGTGTCAGTTCACGGGCTGTTCCCACCGCACGGAAAAGGGCTGTGCCATCCGTGCCGCTCTGGCCGAGGGAAAGCTCTCCCGGACCCGGTATGACAGCTACTGTGCCATGTATGAGGAAGTCAAGGATGTCAAGGACTGGCAGAGGAGGGGAATATGATGCGCTGCGTGATCCTCTCGGCCTGCCCGGTCTCGCCGGAGCTGAAGCGTCTGCTCCGCCCCGATGACTTCATCATCGCCTGTGATGCTGGCTACCGCAACTGCGCGCCGCTGGGCTGCAAGCCCAATATCATCCTGGGAGACTTCGATACCGCGCCCTGTCCGGTGCAGCAGAACGACGATATCATCGTCCTGCCTCACGTCAAGGACGACACCGACACCGAATATGCCGCCAAGCTTGCCAGTGAGAAGGGCTTTACTGAGGTGCTTCTTCTGGGCGCGCTGGGCGGCAGGCGGATCGAGCATAACCTCTCGAATCTTGCCACCGGCCTTGGGCTGGAAGAACGGGGCGTGCGGGCAACGCTTCAGGATGAACGCAGCCGCATCACCTTTGTCCGCCCCGGCGAGACCCGTGCCTACCCGAAGGAGGAATTCTTCTATTTCTCCGCCTTCCCCATGGAGGGCAGGGCGGAGGGCGTGTGCGAGCGCGGTTCCTACTATGAGCTCACCGATGATGTGCTGGTGGCCGGTTATCCGCTGGGGGTCAGCAATGAGTACGCCGAAGGCTCAGACTGCATCACCATCTCCACCCGCAAGGGGGCGCTGGTGGTCGTGGAAACGGTGCCGGATACACCGATCCTGACCGGGAACAAGGCCTGAGCCGCACACTTTGCCGTCCTGCCGCTTATATTGTGGTATCACACCACGAAAGGCGGGAGAGCGATGCAGGTGGTCGTTATCAAAAGCCCAAAGTGTCTGCGCGGCGTTCTGCGCAGGCTGTTCGGCATCAAAAAGGGATAAGAAAAATACCGGGGCAGGCGGCTGCTCCGGTATTTTTTGTGGCACATCATTCTTTTGTGGTATAGGTCAGATCCAGCACCGGGCCAAAGGGGTCAAAGATGAGGTTCTGGATGCCGGGTGCGATCAGCAGGCGCTTCTGCTGGGCAAACAGAGGGACCGCCACGGCATCGTTGAGCAGCTGGCGCTCACAATCGCCCAGCAGGTGGCAGCGGGAGCTTCCGGTGGCCTGGGTGCTGGCCTGCAGCTGGGTGGCATACAGGGAATCTGCATAGCCGGTCAGGCCGCCGCCCCCTGCGGTGAACTGGTTCAGCATGTTGTACACACTGCCGCCCTCGGCGCTGATGGGGGCCAAGGCGATGGTGTAGTCCCCCTCGGCCAGCCGTTTCGCAAAGGTCTCCTCGTCCACTTCCTCTACGGAGAAGAAGAGGGAAAACTCCTTTTGCCACACGCCATTGATCTCCTCGGCGGCGCTGGTCACGCCGGAACCGGCGGGCACCATCAGGCTGACCTTGTTGAAGTCGGAGGTGGTCAGCGTCTGCCGCGCCGTGAGGTAGAGCGCCCGGGCATCCACCGCGGCGGGAGTCACATCACCGGCGGTATCCCGGTAGTTCATGCCGTCCACAGTCAGGCCGTCCGGTACCAGACCGTTGGCGGCGGCATAGAGCCCGCCGTCCGGCACCTCGGCTGCACCCCGCGCGGCGGAGGCCAGCGCCTGCCGCAGCTCGGTGGAAGCAAACACGCTGCTGCAGTTGAACAGCAGGCTCCATGTGGTATCGGAGTAGGAGAGGGAAGTCAGGGTGGTGGGTGCGGCGGTGTCGTCCGGGGCGGCAGAGCACTTTTCGTTGGCGATCAGCTCTGCGGCGGACTGCCCGGCGCTGTTGGTGTTCTGCACCAGCCGCAGGCTGTCGATGAGGCTGCCCGAGGGAGCACGCCGCAGGAACAGGCCGCTGGCTGTCCAGTTGTAGATGTAAAAGCTGCCGCTGGAAAGGGTGGACGAGGCATTCAGACCGTAGGTGCCCCGGGTGGAATTGAAAAATTCCTCATCGCAGGGCATGGCACCGGGCAGGGTGAGCTTCTCGAGGAAGTTGTCATCGGCACTGCTCAGGTGGAACACCAGCGTCAGCGGCCCGGAGGCCGTGACTCCCAGCGCGCTTTCGGGCATCTGCCCGGCCAGCACGGCGGCGCTGTTTTCAAGGGCCGCAAACTCCACCGCGTAGGGGGAGTTGGTCTCCGCCCGGAACAAGCGCCGGAAAGCGAACACAAAATCCTCGGCGGTGATGGCGTAGTCGGTGGCGTTGCCCTTGGCGGCGGTGTAAGTCAGGCCGTCCTTGAGGTAGAAGGTGTAGGTGAGGCCATCGGAGGACTTCTCCCACCGCTCGCAGAGGGCAGGCTCATATTTGCCGCTGGGATCTTTGCGGACAAGGCCGCTGTACAGGTTCTCGCAGGCGATGACATCCGCAGAAGCCGAGGCCACCTGCGGGTCAAGGTTGGCCGGGATACTGTCCACGAACCAGGTGAAGCTGTTGGAGCCCGAACCACAGCCGGTCAGGGCAAAAACAAACGCAATGGTCAGCACCACTGCGGAAAAGCGGATCAGGGAATGTTTCAAGAAAATGCGCTCCTTGTAAGATGATACAATTAAAGTATAGCGGAAACGGTCGGAAAAGACAATCGACATTTTGTGAATTCAGATAGGATTTCGGTGCATCCGGGGCCAGAACAAGGTTTGGCGTTGCCAATTGGCTGGAAAAGGTGTAAAATGGAGCAGTGAATCAATTTCAGCCTGAATTTTCATAGAGGAGGTTCTTTCTTTATGCAGAAAGATCAGCAGAAGCTTGCAGAACTCATCCGGGGCAAAAAGGTGGCGTTCATCGGTGCCGGTGTCAGCCACAAGACCCTTATCAAGGAGTTTGTGGAGCTGGGGGCCCATGTGACCCTGTGCGACCAGAAAAAGAGCGTGGAAGAGTTTGGCGATTATGCCGCTACCATCCGGGAACTGGGCATTGACCTGAGCCTGGGCGAACACTATCTGGACGGCTTCAAGGGCCAGGATATCATCATGCGCACCCCCGGCTTTGTGGGCTACTTTGAAAAACCCCTGCAGGATGCCATGGCGGCGGGCACCATGGTCACCAGCGAGGTCGAGCTCTTCTTCGATTTCTGCCCCTGCGAGATCGTGGCCGTGACCGGCTCTGACGGCAAGACCACCACCACCACCCTCATCTCCAAGTTCTACGAGGCCGCAGGCCGCAAAGTACATCTGGGCGGCAACATCGGCGCTGCCCTGCTGCCCATGTTGCCTGAGGTCCGGCCGGAGGATGTGGCTGTGGTGGAGCTGTCCAGCTTCCAGCTCATCAGCATGCACCAGAGCCCGAAGATCGCGGTGGTGACCAACGTCACCCCCAACCACCTCGATCACCATAAGGATATGCAGGAGTACATCGACGCAAAACGCAACATCCTGCTCTACCAGAACCCGCCCTGCCGTGCCGTGCTGGGCTACGAGAACGAGATCAGCCGCTCCATGCAGAAGGACTGCAAGGGCAGGCAGGTCTGGTTCACCCGCCTGCACGATACCGACAACGGTGCATTCCTGCGCAAAGAGGACAACATGCTCTGCATGGCCGAGGACGGCGTGGTAACGCCCTTCCTGGCCCAGAAGGACATCAAGCTGCGGGGCCTGCACAATATCGAGAATCTGCTGGCCGCTGCCGCCGCAGTCTGGGGTGAGGTTCCCGTAGAGGCCATCCAGAAGGTGGGCAGCACCTTTACCGGCGTGGAGCACCGCATTGAGCCGGTGCGCACGCTGGACGGCGTGCTCTACTACAACGATTCCATCGGCACCAGCCCCACCCGCACCATTGCGGGCCTGCGCAGCTTTGACCAGAAGGTCATCCTCATTGCGGGCGGCTACGATAAGCACATCCCCTATGAGCCGCTGGCCCCCGAGATCGTGGCTCACGTCAAGAATCTGGTGCTGATGGGTGCCACCGGCCCCCGCATTGAAAAGGCCCTGCGGGAAGACCCCGGCTTCAACGAGGCTGCACTGCCCATCCAGCATGCGGACAATATGCAGCACGCCGTGGAGCTGGCCCGTGCTGCTGCAAAGCCCGGCGATATCATCATCCTGTCTCCCGCCAGCGCCTCCTTCGACCTCTACCCCAACTTTGAGGTGCGCGGCCGCGAGTTCAAGAACATCGTCAACGCACTGAAATGATCACGCAGGTCAGAACGCCCCGCCAGAGGCAGCGGTTCCGCAGTGCCTGCCGCGGAAAGCTCTGCCTTGGGGTCACGATGCCGCAGGCGCTGGCGCTCTTCGGCAAAAGCCAGCCGGGCCGGTTCTTCGCCGGGCCAACGCTGGCGCTGGATGTGGGCGGCAGCACCGCCTGGCTGGCGGGCCACGCCAACCCGGACGAACTGGCCAGCTTCCTGCATTTCTGCGGCTGTAAGGCGGTCATCCTGGACGAGGCCGAGTGCCCGCCGCCCACCGGCTGGGCCCGTGCAAAGTCCCATTTTGTCTTTGGCCTGGCACCCGGAAAGCAGCTGCCGGAACCCGCTGTGGAAGAAACGCTCTGGGCCTCCCTGCATTTTGACCCGGAGCCCCCGGCGGGCCCCGTTGCGCAGATGCTGTTTCCGGACCGCTCCACGCGGCGGGATGATTTTTACTCTGAGCTCTGCTCAAAGCGCGCCCGCGGCAGGGCTGTGGTCTGGGCTCTGGAACAGGGCGGGGAGCTTGCCTGCACCGTGGGCGCTTACGCCATTGGAACGGAGCAGGCTTACATGGCCTGCGGCGAGACTGCGGAGCCATTGCGGGGGCGCGGCATCGGCGGGCGGCTTATCGTCCGGCTGGCCAACACCCTCTCGGCGCAGGGCCTGCAGCCCCTTTTCCTCTGCTCCCCGGAACGGGTGCACTTTTATACCCGCCTCGGCTTTGAAAAGCTGGGAGAGTATGCCCGGTACGAAGCCACAGTCTGACACGGCGGGAGTTTCTCTGAGGACCGTCCGCTGGGGTGGGACCCTGTTGCCGCAGGCAATAGGGCGGGCGATGGAATGGCCCGTTTCGTGTCCGAGGAGAAAGCTGCCGACGGGTCATCATAGCATAAACTTACAAAAAGATTAAGGAACCAAAATGTCAATGCTGAACCACTTTTTTGATTACAAACCCGAAGTCCTGGCGCTGGACGAAAAAGCCATGGAGCTCTGCCAGCCCTATTTCCGTCACATGGAGGAGATCCGGGACTACAACCAGCTGAAAATGCTCAAGGCCTTTGCCGATACCCAGATGTCCTCCACCGATATGCTGGGCACCACCGGCTACGGCCTGTGGGATACCGGCCGCGCTAAGCTCGAGCAGATCTTTGCCGAGGTGATGGGCGCGGAGGATGCCCTTGTGCGCAGTCAGTTCCAGAGCGGCACCCATACGCTGGCGGTGGCCCTGTTCGGCCTGCTGCGGGCAGGGGATACCCTGCTGGCTGCTACCGGCCGCCCCTACGATACGCTGGAGGGCGTGATCGGTCTGGACGGCAAGGGCAAGGGCACCGGCACCCTGATGGACTACGGCATCCGGTACGACGAAGCCCCCCTCAAGGCCGACTTCACCCCGGATTACGCGCTGATCGCCCAAAAGGCCCCGGGGGCAAAGGTCTGCCATATCCAGCGCAGCCGCGGCTATCTGCAGCGCAATGCCTTTGATCTGGATACCATTCAGAAGATCGCCGACACGGCCCGTGCCGCCAACCCCGAGATCATCATCTTTGTGGACAACTGCTATGGTGAGTTCACCCAGATGAAGGAGCCCTGCCAGGCCGGTGCCGACCTTGTGGTGGGCAGCCTCATCAAGAACCCGGGCGGCGGCATCGCCCCCACCGGCGGCTATATCGCAGGCCGGAAGGATCTGGTGGAGCTGTGTGCCTACCGCCTGAACGCCCCCGGTCTGGGCAAGGAGCTGGGCTGTACACTGGAAACGCCCCGTGATATGTACCTTGGCTTCTACTATGCCCCCGGCGTGGTGTGTGAGGCCATCAAGACCGCCATCTATGCCCAGTGCCTGCTGGAGCTGGTGGGCAAAAAGCCCATCCCGCGCTACTGTGAGGACCACAACGATATCGTGACCTGCTTTGATGCCGATACCGCCGATGCCCTCATCGGCTTCTGCCGCGGCATTCAGGCCGCCAGCCCCGTGGACAGCTATGCCGCACCGGAACCCTCTCCGGAGCCGGGCTATACCGATGAGGTCATCATGGCAAGCGGCAGCTTTACCCAGGGCAGTACCATCGAGCTCTCCTGCGACGGCCCCCTGCGTGAGCCTTACACCTGCTACCTGCAGGGTGGCCTGAACTTTGCCGCAAGCCGTGCCGGTGTCCTGCTGGCCGTGCAGAATGCTTATTTCAAGGATTGATCTTTTCAGAAAGAAAGCGTGAATCAAATGAATCGTGTTACTTCCATTGATGCCCGGATGCTGGAACGCTTTGAGCAGGGCTATGCTGCCCGCCCGGAGCTGAATGTGATGTCCAATGCAGTTTCCCGCACGGCTCTGCCGGACGCGGCCTTTGTGCCCGCCGCCGCTGCCAAGCTGCGGATGGACTTCTCTGTGCTTGTCAAGACCAATAACATCACCAACCAGAAGCAGAGCGGCCGCTGCTGGATGTTCTCCACCCTGAACGTCCTGCGCCAGCGGGTGATCGCCAAGTGTGATCTGGAGGATTTCTCCTTCTCTCCCACCTATCTGGCGTTCTACGATAAGCTGGAAAAGGCAAATCTCTTCCTTGAGAACATCCTCCACTTTGCGGATCAGGACCTGACCGACCGTGAGACCTACACCCTGCTGGGCAACCCGCTGCCCGACGGCGGCCAGTGGGATATGGCCATCAGCCTGATCAAAAAGTACGGCGTGGTGCCCTCCTGGGTCATGCCGGAGACAGTCCACTCCACCGGCACGGCCAAGTATCTGCCCATCCTGAACCGCAAGCTGCGGGAGGATGCGCTGGAGCTGCGGGCCATGGCAAAAGAGGGAAAGGACACGGCCGCCCGCCGCGAGAAGATGCTGGCGGAGATCTACAACGCCCTGTGCATCCTCTACGGTCAGCCCCCCAGGAGCTTTGACTTTGAGTATACCGACAAGGATGAGCACTACCACTGCGACCGGAACCTGACCCCGCACACCTTCCTGGAAAAATATGTGGGCAATGATCTGGATGATTACGTCGTCATCATCTCCTCGCCCATCCATGCGCTGAACCGCACCTACTGCCAGCCCTTTATGGGTGACGTGGTGGAGGAGAATATGTTCTGGCTCAACCTCTCGCAGGAGGAGCTGGAGGATCTGACCATCCGTCAGCTGCAGGCAGGGGAGGGGGTCATGTTCAGCTGCGACTGCCACCCCGACGGTGACCGCGCCAACGGTTACTGGGACCCCGACTGCTTCCAGTACGGCGAGGTGCTGGGCGGCCTGACCTTTGGCATGACCAAGGCCGAGCGGCTGCTCACCCGTGAAAGCACCATGAACCATTGCATGATGTTCTGCGGTGTCAATCTGGACGAGAATGGTAAGGCTGACCGCTGGAAGATCGAGAACAGCTGGGGCGATGCCTCCGGCCAGAAGGGCTACTACATCGGCAGCGAGAAGTGGTTCAAGGCCAATGTCTACCAGATCACGGTCCGCAAGAGCCTGCTGAGCGATGCCCAGCGCGCCCTGCTGGATCAGGAGCCCCTGCCCATGAAGCTGTGGGATCCGCTGGCTTAAATTCAAATAGATGCTATAAAGAAATCCCCTCGTCATAGGCGGGGGGATTTCTTTGTTATGCGGATAATAGAGGGAGCTTTAATGTGAAGCAGCTGCCTTTGCCCACTTCACTTTCCAATAGGATTTCTCCGTGGTGCAGGTGGGCAAGCTCCTGCGCAATGGTCAGTCCCAGACCGGTGGAGTCGTGCTTGGAAGAGGTGGTGGTGTGGAAATACCGGTCAAATACGGCGGCCTGATCCTCCGGCGCAATGCCGCAGCCCGTGTCCCGGACGCTCACCAGAGCAGCACCGGCCTCCACCCGGCTGCTGACGGTGATGCTCCCTCCTGCAGGGGTGTAGTGAATGGCATTTGTCAACAGGTTCTGCAGGATCTGCTGCAGTCGGATCTGGTCGCCCCACACCGGCAGCTCCGAAGCCGGGGGAGCCTGAAGCACCACGCCCTTCTTCTCAGCCTCCTCCCGGCAGCTGTCACAGACCGCAGCGATGACATCCCCCAGAGATACCCGGTCCTCGTTGAGCATCACCTGTTTCTGCTCCAGCTTTGCAGCCAGAAACAGATCCTCCGTCAGGCGGCGGAGAAAGGCCGTCCGCTGCTGTAAGGCGGGCAGCAGGGCCGGCAGGGCCTCCGGTGCAGCCTCCAGCGTATCCAGGCCACTGCTGACCGCAAACAGGGGACTGCGCAGGTCGTGGAAAATGTTCAGCATCATGCTTTTCCGGGCCTCAGTCTCCTCCGTCAGGGCCTTTGTCCGCTGAATGACCCGGGCATCCAGCTCCCGGGCCAGCTGCTCCGCCCGATCAAATTGCAGGGCATACCGGCGGCAGACGTAGGCCATGCAGCCCAGAGTAAAAGGCGCGTCGTAGATCCGGGCACACCGGAACAGGTAGAAAAACACGCTCTCCTGAAAAAACGGCACGTGCATGCCCGGCAGGACCACCCATACCCGGAAGCCAATGGTGATGGCACAGGGAAACAGCATCAGCAGGGCAGCGTCGGAGCCCCGGGCATACATTGCCATCAGGATGCCCAGACAGTAGCCCATGCCCAAAAGCAGCCCCACCGCCCGTACGCGGCTGAGGGGAACCAGCGTCAGAACAAGATACCCCAGCGTCAGAAGCAGGGAATGGAGCCGCTGCCCGTGGGACACCGACACAGCCCCTGTCAGGGCGGCACACAGCAGGATACCTGCCAGAACCGTGACGGTAAAGAATCCCCGGCGGAAAAAGACGCTCCAGCCGGAACTTCCCACCGGAGCCAGAATGATCACCAGAGCCCAGAGGGTCAGCACCGTCAGATACAGCAGAAAATACCCCAGTTCCTTCTGAGGCTTGTATCGGTACAGGGCCAGCACCACCGCTCCCAGGGTGCAGAACACCGCAATGGCCATCCACTGCAGCACCGTGCGGAAGGTCAGGGCAGCCACTCCTTTTTCCGGGAACAGGGCAGCCCATGCCATCAATTGGCCTTCGGTGTCCATGCCGGGAACCCCAAAATCCGCCAGCGCCGGCAGTTGCTGGTTGAACCAGATCCCTGCCAACCCAATGGTCAGTGCCAGTGCCCCGGCAGCAGCCGGAAGCAGAAATCGCTTTTTTATCATAAAAAGACCCCCTGCAAAAACTTTGGAGAACCGGTTGAGAACAGCCCGGAAATACGGTATACTAGATAAGGATATTATAGCAAATTCACGCCGAAAAGGGGAGAGCAAACAGGATGATCCGCATTCTTCTGGTGGAAGATGATCCGGTGATCCGGGACACTACCAGCTATTTCTTGAACTGTCAGCAGAATTTTGAGGTGGTCTGCGCTGACACCGGCGGCGAAGCGCTGAGCCACGCCCGGGAAAAGTTCGATGTGATCCTGATGGATATCCTTCTGCCGGATACCAACGGCATGGAACTGTGCCAGCGCCTGCGCAGCTGGTACCACTGCCCCATCATTTTTACTTCCTGTCTGGACGATACAGACACAGTGGTACGGGCGCTGGAATTGGGCGGCGATGATTTCCTGACCAAGCCCTACAACCACAAAGTTCTGCTGGCTCACATCATGGCAAACATCCGCCGTGTCCAGATGGATGCCGCAGAGCCCAGCGTCAGCGGCTACCACTGTGCGGCCTTTACGCTGGATCCCAACAGCCATTGCGTGGAAAAGGATGGCCGGAGCATCCATCTGGCCGACATGGAGTACCGCATCCTGACCCTCTTCATCCGGCATCCCAACACTTTCTTTACCGCAAACGAGCTTTACCGGAAGATCTGGGGGAAGGAGAGCCTGGGGGATGTCCGCACTGTGCAGGTGCACATCCATAACCTCCGCAGTAAGATCGAGCCCGACCCTGCAAAGCCCATCTACCTCAAAAATGTCTGGGGCAAAGGTTATATTTTCCGCCCGGAAGGGGAGACGGAGGCCTGAAATGGTTTTGTTGTCTTAAATATCGTTAACCCTCAAAGCACCCGCTTCTTAAGGAAACTTAAGCCGTGGGTGCTTTTTTCTGCTCTGATTTGACCGTTATTTATCAAACAAAGTGGGAAACGGGAATTTTCCAGTGAAGAAACGGTAAAGATGTTTAAGAATTCTTAAAAGACAACAGGCAGACTTTGTGTTAATTTATTATCGAACGAAGTCTGCGCCGTATTGTGGCGGTGCGTTTCGGATAAGAGGAAAATCGAAGAATAAGAACAGAAAAAGAGAAGAAAGGATCATCCAAGCATGAACAAGATCTCGCGTAAAGGCTTTCTGAAGATCGCTGCTGCCGCTGCCATGTCCGGTGTCACCGCCGGTGCACTGGCTGCCTGCAACGCTGCAAGCTCCTCCACCGCCGCTTCCTCCGGTGCAGCAGGCAGCTACACCCCCGGTACCTACACCGGAACTGCTGAGGGCATTTCCTCTACCGTCAAAGTCACCATGACCTTCTCCGACAGCGCTGTGACCGACGTTGTGGTCGATACCTCCGGCGAGACCGCTTCCTACGGCGCTGCTGCTGCCGAGGAGCTGAAGAACCAGCTGCTGAACGCCGGCTCTGACGAGATCGACGGCGTGTCCGGTTCCACCATCACCTCCGATGCCGTGAAGAAGGCTGCCAAGAGCTGCTTTGCACAGGCAAAGGGAGAGGCAACTGTAACTTCCGTTCAGCTGCCCACCGGTGACGAGACCGATTGGCTGGGCAAGGAGCCTGACATTGACGAGGCTGCCATCACCGAGACCGTGGACACCGACATCCTCATCGTGGGTGCCGGCAACGGCGGTATGTTCGCTGCTGCTTATGCCGCTGCCAAGGGCCTGAACTTCCGTGTCATCGAGCAGAACGGCAATGTGCAGGATACCCGTCACTGGGTGGGTGCCGTGGACGGCTTTGGCGCTCAGGAACAGGGCATCAAGATGGATCGTGCCAAGCTGCTGAGCGAGGTCTCCCGTTACGCCTCCGGCAAGTGTGATCAGCGCGTGGTCAAGACCTGGATCAACGAGTCTGCCGAGATGATCGAATTTGTCCGCTCCATCATGGAGGACAAGTACGGCGTGAAGATGATCTACACCTACGGTGACGAGGCCAAATGGCCTGCAGAAAACGCCGAGCACAACACCGATTATATGTACCCCGAGATCGAGTATACCTATGATCGCTCCAGTGGTGCCGCCCGGAACGAGCTGCTGCTTCAGTACATTCAGGAGCTGGGCTACGATGTGGACTTCAAGACCAGTCTGGCCAAGCTGGAAAAGAACAGCGATGGCCGCATTACCGGCATCATCGCCCAGAGCACCGAGGATGACCACTTCATCCGCTACAACGCCAACAAGGGTGTGCTGCTGGCCTGCGGCGGCTTCCCCGGCAACCCCTACATGATGGAGCAGCTGGATCCCCTGGGCACTTCCGTCACCACCGCATGCTCCTACTCTCCCTCCGATAAGGGCTACGGCATCCGGGCTGCAATGTGGGCCGGTGCCAATCTGGACAAGGAAGCCGCTCCCATGCTGTTTGACCGCGGCATCGTGGCCCCCGGTGTGGATGGCGGTTATGTGGACAGCGACACTGCCTTTGGCGGCAAGGCTTTCCCTGGTACCATCCGTCAGTACAACCCCGGCACCCAGCCCTTCCTGAAGGTGAACCGCAACGGCGAGCGCTTTGCCAACGAGAGCAGCCCCTACAATGACATCGTCTACGCCGCTGCTCACCAGCCGGGCCGTGTTTACGCACAGATCTGCGATGCCAACATTCTGGAGGACGCAAAGCGTTTCCACACCATCGGCTGCTCTGCCCAGACCCGTAACGGCGGTGAGAAGTACATTCAGGGTAAGATGGACGAGGCGATCGAGGCCGGTGCATTGTTCAAGTGCGATACGCTGGACGAGCTGGCTGACAAGATGGGCTTTACCGGTGCTGCCAAGGACACCTTCCTTGCCACCGTGGAGCGCTACAACGAGCTCTACGACAAGCAGAACGACGAGGACTTCGGCAAGCCCGCTTACCGCCTCAGCGCCATCCGCACCGCTCCCTTCTACGGCTGCTGGCTGGGTGCCTCTCTGCTGACCACCGAGCAGGGCATTGCCATCAACGAAAAGGGCCAGGCCCTGGACACCAACAACCAGCCCATGGCAGGCCTCTACATCACTGGTGATATGTCCGGCAGCTTCTTCGCCAACAACTATCCCTGCCTGATGGCCGGTGTTGCCATGGGCCGCACCCTGACCTTCGCCATGAAGAGCATCAAGCAGATGGCCGGTCTGGAATGATGCCGCTCCCCGGAAAATGAACTGAAAAACGCATAAAAATGCAGCGCCGCTGAAGCCCTGAAAAAGCTTCGGCGGCGCTGTTTTACGTTTCCCTCTATACACAAAAATGTCAGGCAGACCTCAGCACACGGCGCGGCGGGGCGCGGCCAGAGGCTCGATCACCGGCGGGTGCATCCCTTCCCGGTAGTCCAGATCCCCCTGATCCATGCCGCGGAGCAGTACCTCGGCGGTGGCAATGTTGGTGGCAATGGGTACGCTGTGCATATCGCACAGGCGGAGCAGATTCTGCTCGTTGGAGCTGCCGCTGTCGGCCCGGAGCGGGTCGCGGAAGAAGAGCACCAGATCCACTTCATCGCAGGCAACACGGGCGGTGATCTGCTGGATGCCGCCCAGCTTTCCGGAGAGGTAACAGTGAACTGGCAAGCCGGTAGCCTGGTTCAACATCCGGCCGGTGGTACCGGTGGCGATGACAGTGTTCCGGGACAGGATACCACTGTAGGCGGTGCAGAACTGAAGTGCAAGTTCTTTGCGGGAATCATGTGCAAGAATGGCAATTGTCATAATTCGCCCTCTCCTTTGTACTAGTGTCGTCATGCGGACAGCTGCTTGAAATGGATTGCTGTTGTGGGAAGAACAGTTCCGGGCACATTTCAAAACGCCCCGCTGAACTGATTCCCACACGTTCCAATATAGTTTTACCGCGGCGAAATATGGGTTGTCAAGGGGAAAATGAGAGTTTTTGCCCTAATTTCGGCTAAAAGTATGACTTTGTTTTTGTACAGAATGGAGAAATGAAAAATACATCGTGATACGAACGGAAAAATAATTTTCAAAATTTTGGGATGAAAGTGTTTCCGTAACAAAAACAGTCCATCCCTGCAAAACAAAAATACAGGCCGCTGTCCTTCCACAGCGGCCTGTAAGAGAAAAAACGGAAAATAGCTTTCACATTTGAACGGTTCAGCGGATCTGGCCGCTGCCGTGGATGATGTACTTGTAGCTGCACAGCTCTTCCAGCCCCATAGGGCCCCGGGCGTGGAGCTTCTGGGTGGAAATGCCCATCTCGCACCCCAGCCCGAACTCCCCGCCATCGGTAAAGCGGGTGGAGCAGTTGACGTAGACCGCCGCACTGTCCACCGCCGCCGTAAAGATGGCGGCATGGGCCTCGTCCCGGGTCAGGATGGCTTCGCTGTGGCCGGTGGAGTGCGCGGCGATGTGGCTGACGGCCTCCTCCACGCTGTCCACGACCTTGACAGCCAGGATGTAGTCCAGAAACTCGGTGTCAAAATCCGCAGGGCCTGCAGGGGTGCCGGGGATGATGGCGGCGGCACGCGGGTCCAGCCGCAGCTCCACCGGGTGCAGCCCCTTTGCAGTGCGGTCAGGGCCCAGCCGCCGGGCCAGCTTGGGCAGGAACTCTGCCGCAATGTCACGGTGCACCAGGCACACCTCCTCCGCGTTGCAGACGCTGGGGCGGCTGGCCTTGGCGTTTTCGATGATGTCCAGTGCCTTATCCTGCTCGGCAGAAGCATCCACGAAGATGTGGCAGATGCCGGTGCCGGTCTGGATGCAGGGGACTTTTGCGTTTTCCACGCAGGCGCGGATGAGCCCGGCTCCGCCGCGCGGGATGAGCAGATCCACATAGCCCACCGCCGTCATCAGGGCGTTGGCCGAGGCGTGGGTGGTGTCCTCGATCAGGCAGACTGCTGTTTCGGGCAGGTCGTTTGCCCGCAGACCCTCCCGCAGAGCCGCTACAATGGCGTTGGCACTGCGCCATGCCTCCCTGCCGCACCGCAGGATGCAGGCATTGCCGCTCTTGATGGCAAGGGCGGCGGCATCGCTGGTCACGTTGGGGCGACTCTCGTAGATGATGGCGATCACGCCCATGGGCACGGCGGTCTTTTCAATGACCAGCCCGTTAGGGCGCTCCACCCGGCGCAGAACTCTGCCCACCGGGTCGGGCAGGTCAGCCACTTCCCGGATGCCCTTTGCCATGGCGCTGATGCGTTCCGGTGTCAGGGCCAGCCGGTCCAGCATGACCTCCGAGATGTGCCCCCTGGCTGCTTCCAGATCGGCGGCATTGGCCTCCAGAATGGCCTGCTGGCGGGCAGGGGAGCAGAGCGCCTCTGCCATGCCCAGCAGGGCGGCGCGGCGCACCTCGCCCGAGGCAAGGCCCAGCGCGCTTCTGGCTGCGCGGGCGGCTTCCAGGATCTCCTGTGTCGTCATGGGTCAGCCCTCCTTTCTGCCCGCAAAGCGGGTGCCTGCGGGTCTGCCGTCTGCAATGTCGTAGAGCAGCTCCGGGTGGGAACCGTTGGCGATCACCATGTCCGCGCCCTCTGCCGTTACCATCTGGGCAGCACGGAGCTTGGTGGACATGCCGCCGGTGCCCAATGCGGAGCCTGCCCCATCTGCCAGCGCCAGCACCTCAGGAGTGATGCGCTCTACCACCGGGATGAGCTTTGCGTCCGGGTGGGTGTGGGGGTTGGCGGTGTACAGGCCGTCGATGTCGCTCAGCAGCACCAGCAGATCCGCATGGATGCAGCAGGTGACGATGGCAGCCAGCGTGTCATTGTCGCCGATGGAGGTGATCTCGTCGGTGGCAACGGTATCGTTCTCGTTGATGATGGGCAGCGCCCCCAGTTCCAGCAGCCGGGTCAGGGTGTTCTGGAAATTCAGCCGCCGTCCCTCGTGTTCCACATCCACGCCGGTGAGCAGGATCTGCGCCACGTTGTGGTTGTAGGCGGTGAACAGGCGGTCGTAGGTGTACATCAGCTCACATTGGCCCACAGCGGCGCAGGCCTGCTTGGTGGCCATATCACCGGGGCGGGAGGGCAGGGACAGCTTGCCCACTCCCATGCCGATGGCACCGGACGAGACGAGGATGACCTCGTGCCCGGCGTTCTTCAGGTCGCTCAGTACCTTGACCAGATCCTCTGTGTGGCGGATGTTCAGCCGTCCGGTGGAGTGTGCCAGCGTGGAGGTGCCCACTTTGACGACGATGCGCATAAAATTAACCCTTTCCCATTTCCTTTGTCTTGTCGTAGGCGGCAATCACCGCATCGGTCACCGCGCCGCGGAAGCCGTGCTCTTCCAGCACGCGCACGCCCTGAATGGTGCTGCCGCCGGGGCTGCACACTGCGTCCTTGAGTTCGCCGGGGTGTCTGCCGCTTTCCAGCACCAGCTTGGCGCTGCCCAATACCATCTGGGCCGCATATTCCTGCGCTTTGGCCCGGGGCAGGCCGCAGGCTACGCCGCCGTCTGCCAGCGCTTCAATGAACTGGTACACCCAGGCCGGGCCGCAGCCGGAAACGCTGCTTGCCGCATCGATCAGGGCCTCGGGCACAGCGTCCAGCCGCCCGGCGGGTGCCATCAGCTTCAGAAAATCCTGCTCCTCCTCCGCTGTCACATTGGCGGAGCAATACTGGATCATGCCTGCCCCCACCGAAGCCGGGGTGTTGGGCATGATGCGGATCACAGGGTAATCTTCCCCCGCCATCTCCTGGATGCGCGCGATGGAAAGCCCTGCCGCCATGCTGCACAGGATGAAGCGGCTCGGCCGCTCGTTCAGGGTGAACTTAAGCGGAGCCAGCAGAGCCTCCATCATCTGGGGCTTGACCGCCAGAAAGATCAGGTCGGAGCGGCCCGCCACCTCGGCATTCGTGGTGGTGTTGCAGCCCAGCTCTGCGGCCAGCGCCTCTGCCTTGGCGGCAGTGCGGTTGGCAAGATAAATGTTCTGTGGGTCGGCAGCCTTGCAGACGGCCCGCGCAATGGCACCGCCCATGTTCCCACAGCCTAAAAATCCGATGGTCTTGATCATACTTACTTTCCCTTCCTTTCTCACTCAGAAAGAAATAAATGGAACGCACATTCGTTCCACTCCATCCATTGTAAGCATCCGGAGCCAGAAAATCAAGAGGGTACCTCCCGGAAACCCGGCAAAAGGGCGGAGGGACGGCTGCAAAATGGAGAAGAACGTGAAAAAAATATCAAAATGAGAGATTTTGAACTTGCAAAACGGGGGGCATTTGCGTTATAGTATAAAGGAAGTATTCTTACTTCTCTGGCCCTATAGGACGGCCACCACGGTCAGCGGCACAGTGTGTGCCGCTGGGAAAGGATGGATCTCGTGTCGCAAACTACAAAAAGGGCGCTGGAGGCATCGCTGAAAAAGCTGCTGCTTCAAAAGCCGCTGAATAAGATCACCATCAATGATATCACCGAGGACTGCGGCGTGAACCGCATGACCTTCTACTACCACTTCAAGGACATCTACGACCTCGTGGACTGGATCATGGTCGAAGATGCCGCCAAGGCGCTGGAGGGCAGACAGAGCTTTGAGAACTGGACAGATGCCTTTCTGGACATCCTGCGTCAGGTGCAGGATAATAAGGTGCTGGTGATGAACGTCTACCGCTCTGTGAGCCGTGAGCAGGTGGAACAGTACTTATATAAACTGCTGGACCCCATGCTGCGGGACTTTGTGGATCGCAGTGCGCAGGGCTTTACCGTGCAGGATGCCGACAAACAGTTCGTCGTGGACTTTTACAAATACGCGCTGGTGGGCATGGCACTGGAATGGATCCGCAGGGACATGAAGGAGGACCCCGTCCGGATGACCGAGCGGCTGAATGTTCTGCTTCATGGCAATCTTGAGCGGGCGCTCCGCCGCTTCCGCACCGACCGCAGCCCCGCAGATCTTGACGACTGACAATGTTTTATCAATCCGGGCACCGTGATGGGTTTTCCATCACGGTGCTTTTTCTGTTTATGGCTTTCCGTTTGACAAAATGTTACAGTATGGTCAGCGCAAAATGAAAGGTGAAAACCTGGAAACCACAGCAAACGGAGGGAATAAAATGTATTATTCCAGCGGGAACTATGAGGCCTTTGCGCGCCCGAAAAAGCCTGCGGGAGTGGATCGGAAATCGGCCTATCTCGTGGGCACCGGTCTGGCGGCGCTGACAGCTGCCTGCTACCTGGTCCGCGACGGTCAGATGAAAGGGGAACATATCCATCTCTTTGAAAAGGGGTCCATTCCCGGCGGTGCCTGTGATGGCTGCCAGTACCCCGGCATCGGTTATGTGATGCGGGGCGGCCGGGAGATGGATGACCATTTCGAAGTCATGTGGGATCTGTTCCGTTCCATCCCGTCGCTTGAGACCGAGGGCGCAAGCGTGCTGGATGAGTACTACTGGCTGAACAAGGCAGATCCCAACTACTCGCTCTGCCGCGCCACGGAAAACCGGGGGCAGAACGCCCATACCGATGGGAAGTTCGGCCTTTCGGATCAGGGCTGCATGGAACTCATCAAGCTCTTTTTTACCCCGGATGAGCAGCTCTATGATAAGCGCATCACCGATGTCTTTGACGCGGAGGTGTTCTCTTCCAACTTCTGGCTCTATTGGCGCACCATGTTCGCCTTTGAGAACTGGCACAGCGCACTGGAAATGAAGCTCTATCTGAAGCGCTACATCCACCATGTAGGCGGTCTGCCCGATCTGCGGGCACTGCGCTTTACCCGGTACAACCAGTACGAGAGCATGATCCTGCCTATGATCCGCTATCTGGAGGGGCACGGCGTGCGCTTCCACTACAACACCAAGGTCACCAACATTGAGTTTGAGCTGACCGGGGGCAAAAAGCAGGCCAGGACCATCTGCCTGCTGGTGGACGATGAAGCGGAACGGGTGGACCTGACCGAGAATGATCTGGTGTTCATTACCAACGGTGGCTGCGTGGAAAGCACCTCCATCGGCTCTCAGGATCAGCCTGCAGTGTTCAACCCCACCCTCCGGCCCGGCAACGGCTGGGATCTGTGGAAGAAGATCGCCGCGCAGGATGAGGCCTTTGGCCGCCCGGAAAAGTTCTGCTCCGATCCGGAACAGACCAATTGGATGAGCGCCACGATCACCACGCTGGACGAACGCATCGTGCCCTACATCCAGAACATCTGCCAGCGTGACCCGTTCAGCGGCAGGACTGTCACGGGCGGCATCGTCACGGCGCGGGATTCCGGCTGGCTGCTCAGCTGGACATTCAACCGTCAGCCCCAGTTCCGGGATCAGCCCAAGGGCCAGCTCGTGGGCTGGATCTACGGCCTGTTCAGCAACACGCCCGGCGACTACATCAAAAAGCCCATGCGGGATTGCACCGGCAAGGAGATCTGCATGGAGTGGCTGTATCATCTGGGGGTCCCCGAAAATCAGATCGAGGATCTGGCGGAGCACAGTGCCAATACCGTGCCTGTGATGATGCCCTATATCACAGCCTTCTTCATGCCCCGCACCGCAGGCGACCGCCCGGCGGTGGTGCCGGAGGGCGCAGTGAACTTTGCCTTCATCGGCCAGTTTGCCGAGACGAAGCGGGATACCATCTTCACCACCGAGTATTCCATGCGCACCGGCATGGAAGCCGTGTACATCCTGCTGGATATCGACCGGGGCGTGCCGGAGGTCTGGGGCAGCACCTACGATGTCCGCGATCTGCTGAACGCCGCTGTTCAGCTGCGGGATGGCAAACCCCTGAGTGATCTGAAAATGAACTGGATCAAAAAATTCGCACTGGGAAAAGCGGTAGAAAAGGTACAGGACACCGACCTGGGCCGTCTGTTGCTGGAGTATAAGATCATCTGAGCGCCGGGAATTCAGCCCGGCAGGCAGGGAAGAGAGCCCTGTAAAATTCTATTGAATCTGGAGGAAATAAAAATGAATACCGCATTTGATTCTCTGACGCACAAAATGCAGCGCGCTGCACTGGGCAAGACTGTGGATCTCGTGCTTTCTCATGCCGAGAAGGACCCCGCCAAGACGGTTGGACAGATCGTAGATCTTTCAAAGCAGTTCTACGGCGATTCCTTCAGCGAGGAGACCTACGCACACGCCAAGCAGACCCTGACCGACCCCAACAGCAAGTGGTCGAAGCTCATCAACTGTTTGCTGAACCAGCTGGACCCCAACGTGGCCCGCACCACGGCCCTGAACCTGGGCTATGAGGCCTTCTTCCGCGGTACCAAGACCATCCGCGAGAATCGTGTCAAATATCAGTGCAACATTCCCTGGCTGATCCTGTTTGACCCCACCTCCGCCTGCAATATGCACTGCGTGGGCTGCTGGGCCGGTGAGTACGGCCACAAGAACAACCTGAGCTTTGACGATATGGATAAGATCGTCACCGAGGGCAAGGAGCTGGGCGTTTATCTGTACATGCTCACCGGCGGTGAGCCGTTGGTGCGCAAGGCTGATATCCTCAAGCTGGCCGAGAAGCACAACGATGTGCAGTTTGCCATCTATACCAACTCCACCCTGATCGATGAACCTTTCTGCAAGGAAGTGGTTCGTCTGGGCAACATTGCCTTTATGCTGTCCATCGAGGGCACCCCGGAGACCAACGATGCCCGCCGTGGGGAGGGCCACTATGCTGCCGTTATGCGCGCCATGGATCTGCTCAAGGAGCACGGCATCCTGTTCGGCACCTCCATCTGCTACACCCGCGACAACATCGAAGCCGTTACCAGTGATGAGTTCATGCGTTTCCTCTGCGATAAGGGCGCGCACTTCGGCTTCTACTTCCACTACATGCCCGTGGGCAACGAGGCAGCACCTGAGCTGATGCCCTCTCCTGAGCAGCGCAAGTACATGATCCAGCGCATCCGCTATCTGCGCAGTGAAGCCTGCGATATCCCGTTCTACCCCATGGACTTCCAGAACGATGGCGAGTTCGTGGGCGGCTGCATTGCAGGCGGCCGCAACTACTTCCACATCAACTCGGCCGGTGACGCAGAGCCCTGTGTGTTCATCCACTACTCCAATGCCAACATCCATGACAGCAGCATTCTGGAGATCCTGCAGAGCCCGCTGTTCATGGCTTACCACAACGGCCAGCCCTTCAATAAGAACCATCTGCGTCCCTGCCCCATGCTGGAAAACCCCGAACTGCTGGAAAAAATGGTGCACGAGACAGGTGCCCACAGCACCGACCTCCAGAGCCCGGAAAGCGTCGATCATCTGTGCGACAAGTGCAAGTCCTATGCCGCCAACTGGCAGCCGACCGCCGATGAGATCTGGTCTCACCACAAGATTCGCGAGAGCCGTTACGAGAACTATAAGGACTGGAAGCCCAATCAGCAGTAATTGCAGGTATTCCCCCTGAGATCTCCCTTTTTGGTTTATCTGCCCTGAAAGCCGAAGCTCCCCCTTCCCCAAGCGCCGAGACAGCGCCGGGAAGGGGGAGCTTTGCGTTTCTCGGCTGCTCTGAGAAAATCATGCGGTAGGAATACAAAAACCGGCCCCGCCTCCCATGCAGGAGACAGAGCCGGTTTTGCGATTCTATTGCGTTTGGGATCACTCGTCGTCGGGGTCACCGAAGGCATCGTGATAGAGGTTTACCATGCCGGATTCGTCGTTGCGATTCAGGCCGTGGAACACCAGCTTTTTGATGACATCATAGATAACCGCGAAGAGCGGCACGCCGATGATCATGCCCACAAAGCCCCACAGGCCGCCAAACAGCAGGATGGCGAACAGCACCCAGAAGCTGGAAAGGCCGGTGGTGTTGCCCAGGATCTTGGGTCCGATGATGTTGCCGTCCACCTGCTGCAGCACCAGCACGAACAGCACGAACCAGAGCGCCTTGATGGGGTTCTGGATCAGGATGAGCAGGGTGGCGGGGATGGCACCGATGAAGGGGCCGAAGAAGGGGATAACATTGGTCACGCCGATGATGACCGACACCAGCAGGGCGCTGGGGAACTTGAAGATCAGGCAGGCAATGTAGCACAGCACGCCGATGATGGCGGAATCCAGGATCTTGCCGTTGATGAAGCCGCCGAACATCCGGTCAGCGTAACGGACTTCCTCCATGATGAGGTCGGCCCAGCGGGGCTTGACCAAACTATAAAGGATGAGCTTGCCCTGCTGCCCGAATTTCTTCCGGCTGGCCAGCAGATACACCGAAACGATGAGGCCGATAATGAAATTTTTGATCCAGGTCACCACATTCACCACGCCTACAGCGGCACCGCTGAGGATGTTCTGCATGGAGGGGAGCAGGGTGTTTTTGATCCAGGCATCCAGGTTGGCATCCAGGCTGTCGTAAGAGTTCTCGATGAAGTCCAGCAGCTTTTTGTTGTTGGCAATGAACTCCTGCTTGGAGATCCACTCCACAAAGTCGCCGATGTTGTCCCGTGCCGTGTAGTACAGGGCGGTCACGCTGTTGATGAGCTGCGGCACGATCATCATGATCAGCGCGTAGATCAGCAGCAGACCGAACAGGATGGTCAGAGCAACGGCCAGCATGTTGGCAAAGCGGTGCATCCTTTCCGGAAACAGCTTGTGGAGAAATGCTTCAAGCCAGTTGCACACCGGCTTGAGCAGATAGGCAATGACACTGCCGTAGATAAAGGGCATCAGGATGCCGGTCAGGGTCGAAACGGCATTGCCGAAGCCCTGAAAGCGGTAGATCAGGAAAAAGAAGAGGATGCTCAGGCTGATCGCGCCAAAGCCTGCGAACATTCCGTAGAGATAGGGTTTGATATGCGGTTTTTTGTCCATCATGTCATAGAAACTCCATTCCTGCCGCAGACAGCAGGATTCCCTGCGGCAATGTCAGCGCTTGTTGCTCCTGCGCCAGATGTGCAGTTTTTCGGCTTCGGCGATCAGCTCGTCCCGGAAATCGGGGTGTGCCACACTGATCAGTGCTTCTGCCTTTTCCCAGCTGGTCAGTCCCTTCAGGTTCACACAGCCGTACTCAGTGCACAGGTAGTGCACGTTTGCGCGGGTGTCGGTGACGATGCTGCCGTTTTCCAGGGTGGGACGGATGCGGCTTTCCAGCTTGCCGGTCTTTTTATTCATAAAGGTAGAGGACAGGCAGATGAAGCTCTTGCCGCCGTTGGAAAGGTATGCGCCCAGAACAAAGTCCAGCTGACCGCCTGCACCGGAAATGTGCTTGATGCCTGCACTCTCCGCGTTCACCTGACCGAACAGGTCAATATCCACCGCGTTGTTGATGGAGATGAAGTTGTCGATGGCGGAGATGCTGCGGATGTCGTTGGTGTACTCCACGGGAGCGGCCATGCACTCCGGGTTGTCGTTCAGGTAATCGTACATCTTCTGGGTACCTGCACCAAAGGCATAGACCTGACGGCCCTTGTCCAGATTCTTGTGGCGGCCGGTGATCTTGCCTGCCTTTGCAATATCCACAAAGGCATCCACATACATCTCAGTGTGCACGCCCAGATCCTTCAGGTCGCTCTGCGCGATCAGGTTGCCGATGGCGTTGGGCATACCGCCGATGCCAAGCTGCAGGCAGGCACCGTCGGGGATCTGCGGGACGATGAGGTTTGCCACCTTCAGATCGACCTCTGTGGCGGCACCGGCAGCGGCCATCTGGCCGATGGGCGGGTTGCTGCCCTCCACAACACCGGCAACCTGGGAGATGTGCACCCAGTTCTCGGTGCCGCCCAGGCATTTGGGCATGTTCCGGTTGACCTCAACGATGATCTTCTTGGCCTTATCGCAGACGGCACCCAGGTGGGAAGCACAGGGGCCAAAGTTGAAATAGCCGTGCTCGTCCATGGGGGTCACCTGGAACACCGCCACATCCACGGGGTCAGAGCTGTCGCGGTAGTAGCGGGGCAGTTCAGAGTAGCGGATGGGGGAGTAGAAGGAGAAGCCCTGAGCAATGGCCTTGCGCTCAATGCCGCCCATGTGCCAGCTGTTCCAGGTCATGTGGGCAGCGGGATCCTCGATCTGGAAGATAGCGGGCACCCACATCAGGATGCCGCCGCGGAAGTTGACATCCTCCAGCTCAGGCAGTCGCTTTGCAATGGCAGCGTCCACTGCAACGGGGGTGTTCACGGCCCAGCCGTAATCCACCCAGTCACCGCTTTTGACCAACGCGGCAGCCTGGTCAGCGGTCATTGTCTTCTGTGCATACAATTCCGTAAAATCCATTATAAACCATCCTCTCTTACAATAACATAAAGGAATTGTAAATTCCAACTTAGTTATATCATTAACAAACGGGAGAATCAATACTTTCCTGGCAAAAAACAGGGCTGGATGCAATATGACTAAAAATCTTAGCTTTTTGTAGAGATTCTTTGGTGCACAAAAAATAAATTTTACACAAAAAATACTTGATAAAATTTTGACGATGTGCTTTACTTATAGCGTAGCAGGATGCAGCGTGGCACTGCGGGTAAGATTGTTTAAAAATTAACGATACACCGCAGTGGAGGAAAAGAACATCTTGCACAGCAAACTGGAAAGTGCTATCATGTCAGAACCAATGCGCTTTTCAAAGGCGCGCAAGGAGGACAAAACCGATGGCAACTGCAGTTTACCCCGGGTCGTTCGATCCGGTCACACGAGGTCATCTCGATATCATCAAGCGCGCGGCAAAGATCAACGATCACCTGATCGTGGCCGTGCTCATCAACAGTGCAAAGCACCCATTGTTCACCGTGGAGGAGCGGGTGGCCCTGCTGCAGGAATGCTGCAAGGGGATCCCCAATGTCACGGTGGAGAGCTTCGACGGCCTGACCGTGGAGTTCGCCAAGAAGCGCCACGCTTCGGTCATGGTGCGGGGCCTGCGGGCGGTAACGGATTTTGAAAACGAGATCCAGCTGGCGCAGACCAATCATGCGCTGATGCCCGGCATCGAGACCATGTTCCTTGCAACCAGCATCAAGTGGAGCTATCTTTCTTCTACCATTGTAAAGGAAGCCGCCCGCTACGGCGGCAGCATCTCCAAGTTCGTTACCCCAAATGTGGAAGCCGCCGTGGAGCAGAAGATGGCCGAGCTGCGCAGCAGGGGAGAGAACGTCTGACCCCATTCCTTATGCAAGAAACGCTTCGGCGTTTTGATAAAACAGTCTTTCTTAAATCACAACATACACAATCAGGAGGCTATTCACATGAAAAAGATCGTTATCGCATCTGCATGCCGTACCGCCATTGGTAAGTTCGGTGGCACCCTTGCCAACGTCCCCGCTGCTGAGCTGGGCTCCATCGTCATCAAGGAGGCTCTGAACCGCGCAAACGTCAAGCCTGAGCAGGTCGATCATGTTTACATGGGCTGCGTGATCCAGGCTGGTCTGGGCCAGAACGTTGCCCGTCAGGCTTCCCTGAAGGCTGGCCTGCCCATCGAGACCCCCGCTGTCACCGTCAACGTGGTCTGCGGTTCCGGTCTGAACTGCGTGAACATGGCTGCTCAGATGATCGAGGCAGGCGATGCTGATATCGTGGTCGCAGGCGGCATGGAGAACATGGACATGGCTCCCTTTGCAATGATGAAGGGCCGTTACGGCTACCGCATGGGCGCTCCCATGGGCAAGAGCGAGCTGGTCGATACCATGGTCAACGATGCTCTGTGGGATGCCACCGGCTTCAACAAGCACATGGGCATGACCGCTGAGAATGTCTGCACCAACGAGACCTTCCAGAAGAAGTACGGCTACAGCCCCATCACCCGCGAGATGCTGGATGAGTTCTCCTACAACAGCCAGGTCAAGGCTGACAAGGCCATCAAGGACGGCGCTTTCAAGGACGAGATCGTTCCTGTTGTCATCAAGGGCAAGAAGGGCGACACCGTGTTCGATACCGATGAAGGCCCCCGTCTGACCCCGGTCGAGAAGCTGGCAACCCTGAAGCCCGCCTTCACCAAGGACGGCATCGTGACCGCAGGCAACTCTTCCGCCATCAACGACGGCGCTGCTGCTCTGGTCGTTATGAGTGAGGAGAAGGCCAAGGAGCTGGGCGTTAAGCCTCTGGCAACCTGGGTCGCTGGCGCTCTGGCCGGTGTTGAGCCTGAGGTCATGGGTCTGGGCCCCATCGCAGCAACCAAGAAGGTCATGGCAAAGACTGGCCTGACTGTTGCTGATATGGACCTGATCGAGGCCAACGAGGCATTTGCTGCACAGTCTGTGGCTGTCAGCCAGGCTCTGAACTTCGATATGAGCAAGGTGAACGTCAACGGCGGCGCAATTGCTCTGGGCCACCCGGTCGGCGCTTCCGGCGCTCGTATCCTGGTCACCCTGCTGTACGCTATGAAGCACCGTGGTGCTCACAAGGGTCTGGCTACCCTGTGCATCGGCGGCGGCATGGGCTGCGCTACCATCGTTGAGATGTAAGCTTCCCCTTTGGAATTGAATTGAATGACAGCCCGCGCCCCGGCTCAGACCGGAGACTCTGCCGGGGCGCGGGAACTGTTTTGAAACGCTGAGAATTTGAATTGGAGGTTTTCACAATGGCTTTTGTAAAAACCGAGGTGCAGGGCGCTGTCGAGATCATCACCATCGACCGTCCCAAGGCACTGAATGCCCTGAACCCTGAGGTTCTGGCAGACCTGAAGGCAGCTTTTGAGGCTGTCGATCAGGAGGCCATCCGCTGCATCGTCCTGACTGGCGAAGGCGACAAGAGCTTCGTTGCAGGCGCTGATATCGGCTCCATGAGCACCATGACCAAGGCAGAGGGCGAGGCCTTCGGCAAGCTGGGCAATGACGTGTTCCTGATGATCGAGCATTTCCCCATCCCCGTCATTGCAGCCGTCAACGGCTTTGCACTGGGCGGCGGCAATGAGCTGGCCATGAGCTGCGACATCCGCATCTGCTCTGACAACGCTGTGTTCGGTCAGCCGGAAGTCGGTCTGGGCATCACCCCGGGCTTCGGCGGCACCCAGCGTCTGGCACGTCTGGTCGGCATGGGCATGGCAAAGCAGCTGGTCTACTCTGCCCTGAACATCAAGGCGGACGAGGCTTACCGCATTGGTTTGGTCAACGCCGTGTATCCGCAGGCTGAGCTGATGGAGAACGTGCTGAAGCTGGCCGGCAAGATCGCCAAGAACGCTCCCATTGCAGTGCGCAACTGCAAGAAGGCCATCAACGATGGCATCAGCCTGCCCATTGAGAAGGCTGTTGAGGTCGAGGAGAAGCTGTTCGGCGATTGCTTCGAGACCCACGACCAGAAGGAAGGCATGGCCTGCTTCCTGAGCCGTGAGAAGCCGAAGCCCAAGGCAGTGTTCACCAACAACTAATCCATTACTACATAATTTTTGATATTAAAGGAGAGGTTTCCTATGAAGATCGGTGTTATTGGCGCTGGCACCATGGGCCAGGGCATCGCAAAGGCATTTGCACAGGTTGAGGGCAACACCGTTGCTCTGTGCGACATCAAGCAGGAGTGGGCAGAGAACGGTCTGGCAAAGATCAAGAAGGGCTACGAGAAGCTGGTTGCTAAGGGCAAGATCCCCCAGGAAAAGGCTGACGCGATCGTTGCAGCCATCACTCCGGGCCTGAAGGAAGATCTGTGCGCAGACTGCGACCTGATCGTTGAGGCTGCTTTTGAGGATATGAAGGTCAAGCAGACCACTTTCGGCGAGCTGGATAAGATCTGCAAGC
>OODF01000074.1_pt1 | contig 92752 bp, 89 predicted proteins | sample 1671431 | NCBI WGS metagenome assembly OODF01 (sample SAMN06348156, study PRJEB24527) | human gut metagenome | biome: human gut; feature: ankylosing spondylitis patient; material: feces | host: Homo sapiens | place: China | collected 2015-10 | reverse complement strand
CCTTGGCACAGTATACCGCAACCTGAACAGTCTTGTGGATGCCGGGCGGGTGCGCCGGGTGTGCATCCCGGGCAAGGCGGACCGCTTTGACCACACGCTGTGCTGGCACAGCCACATGTACTGCACGGTCTGCTGCGGCGTGGTCGATGCGGATGTGGATGAAAAACAGGTGATGAAGCTGGTCAAGAACCAGAAAGGCGTCGTGCAGGACTGTGCCGTGGTGCTGTTCGGCGTCTGTGAGGAGTGCTTGAAGAAACAGGCAGCACAGTAAGGGCAATCCGACGCAAAAAGTTGTGCGTTTCCTCTTGCCCTCTGCAGGCAAACAGGGTATACTAAAAAGAGCTTTTCAGAAAATAAGAAAATAAAAAGAGAAACCGCGGTACAGTCTTTCAAAGCGGCCGCGGATAAGGATGGTACGATTGGAATATCTAGCATTTGAACATAACAATGCCGCCGCAGAGCTTGTCCGGCAGGCATACGATACGCCGCCGCTGGCATTTGTCCACAGCTACGGCTGCCAGCAGAATGTCAACGACGGTGAGCGCATCAAGGGTGTGCTGGTGGATATCGGCTATGGCCTGTGTGAGAAACCCGAGGATGCAGACCTCATCCTCTTCAACACCTGCGCAGTACGGGAACACGCCGAGCAGCGGGTGTTCGGCAACGTGGGTGCCCTCAAGGGCCTGAAAGAGAAAAAGCCCGGCCTCATCATCGGCCTCTGCGGCTGTATGGCCAACCAGAAACACGTGGTGGAAAAGCTGCGCCAGAGCTACCCCTATGTAGACCTTGTGTTTGGCGTGGATGGCATTGATACACTGCCCCAGCTGGTGGCCCAGAAGCTGCAAAAGCACAAGCGCGTGCTGCTGGAACCGGCACAGCGCCCGGTCATTGTGGAGAACATCCCCATCCGGCGTGAGAGCGAGTTCCGTGCCTGGCTGCCCATCATGTATGGCTGCGATAATTTCTGCACTTACTGCATCGTGCCCTATGTGCGCGGCCGCGAAAAAAGCCGCAAGCCCGGCGATATCCTTGCGGAATTCAAGGGCCTTGTGGAGGCAGGTTATAAGGAGATCACCCTGCTGGGGCAGAACGTGAACAGCTACGGCAAGGGCCTGGAGGAGAAAATCGATTTCTCCGATCTGCTCAACCTGCTCTGCACGGTGCCGGGTGATTATCACATCCGGTTCATGACCAGCCACCCGAAAGATGCCAGCTTCAAGCTCATTGACACGATTGCGGCACAGCCCAAGATCTGCAAGCACCTGCATCTTCCGGTGCAGTGTGGTTCGGATCGGCTGCTGGTGCAGATGAATCGCCACTATACCATTGAGCATTATCTGGAGCTCATCGAGTATGCCCGCAAAAAGGTGCCCGGCATCACGTTCTCCAGCGACATTATCATCGGTTTCCCTGGCGAGACGGAAGAAGATTTCCAGCAGACGCTGAGCCTCATCCGCAAGGTTGGCTACATGCAGCTGTTCACGTTCATCTATTCCAAGCGCACGGGCACGAAAGCGGCGGAAATGCCGGACCCGACCCCCCGCAAGGAGAAGACGGACCGGATGAGCCGCCTGCTGGCCGTGCAGGACGAGATCGCAATGGCGTTGGTCAAAGCACAGGTCGGGCAGACCGTCCGGGTGCTGGTCGAGGGCTATGGCCGTGCGGAGGGGACTCTCTCCGGCCGCCTGGACAACAACCTGACCGTCGAGTTTGCTGCGGACGACAGCCTCATGGGCAGTTATGCCATGGTGCACCTGACGGGTGCCCGGGCCACTGTTCTGCTGGGTGAGCTGGCCCAATAACGTACATTCCATCATAATTTTAAATAAGGAGATTTTTACAATGGATTGCATTGATCTTTTCAAGCGTGCTGCGATGGCACTTCAGACCGACCCCCGTTACCTGGTTCTCGACCAGGCCCGGAAAGCAAACGATAAGGATGAAGAGCTCCAGAACATGATCGGGGAGTTCAACCTCGCCCGGATGGATCTGAACAATGAGATCGGAAAGAGCGAGCGCAACGATGCCCGCATTGCAGAGCTCAATGAGAAAGTCAACGACCTGTACGGCAAGATCATGGCCGATGAGGGGATGGTGGCTTACAATGAGGCCAAGCGTGATTGCGAAAACCTCGTTAACTACATCGACGCGATCATCAACACTGCCATGAACGGCGGCGACCCCATGACGGTGCAGGAGCCCTCTACATCCTGCACGGGCAGCTGCTCCACCTGCGGCGGCTGCCACTAAGGCGGAACGATAAAATCAGAAACGCGGCTGTGCTTTGCAGGCCGCGTTTTGCTTGCAAAAGGCGGTTTTTGCCCACAAACCGGGCGAGATTGCAGCAGGCAATGCAGAAAACGGGGAGGACGGTGAACGGCCATGGCGGAGCTTTCGCCCATGATGCAGCAATACCTTGAAATCAAAAAGCAGCACAAAGACGAGATTCTTTTTTACCGCATCGGCGATTTTTACGAAATGTTTTTTGACGATGCACTGACAGCCTCCAAAGAGCTGGACTTGACCCTGACGGGCAAGCAGTGCGGTCTGGAGGAGCGTGCCCCCATGTGCGGCGTGCCATTCCACAGCTATGAGGGCTATGTGGCCCGCCTCATTGCCAAGGGTTACAAAGTCGCCATCTGTGAGCAGGTGGAAGACCCGGCCAAGGCAAAAGGTCTTGTCAAACGTGATATTATCCGGGTGGTCACACCTGGAACGGTCATTGAGAGCAGCATGCTGCAGGACGACCGCAACAACTACATTGCCAGCATCTTCCTCAAAGATGGCGCGGCGGGCCTCTGCTTTGCAGATGTTTCTACCGGTACGGCCCACATCACTGAGCTCAAGCAGAGCAAAATTGCCTCGGCTGTTATTACGGAGCTCTGCCGTTATCACCCGAGCGAAGTACTGATGAACCCGGGGCTGCTGGACTGCCGGGAGATCACAACCTACATCAAGAAAAATATGACCTGCTCCGTGGAACTGGTGGAAGAGGAGCGCTACGCACCGGGTCTTGTCTCCATTGCACTGGAAAATCAGTTTGGCCGTGATTGGGCGGCGCAGACGGGCATTGCCCCGAAAGGCTTGGTTCGCTTTGCCATGGCGGCACTGCTGGAATATCTCCATGATACCCAGATCAAAGGCGTGGAGCGCCTGAAAACCGTCATCAGCTACAATGAGGCACAGTTTATGCGCCTTTCTCCGGTCACCCGGGCAAATCTCGAACTGACGGAGACGCTGCGCGGCCGTGAAAAGCGGGGAACACTGCTTTGGGTGCTGGATAAAACCAGCACTGCCATGGGCAAACGGATGCTCCGCAGCTGGATCGAGCAGCCGCTGGTGTCCAGTGCGGCGATCAACCGCCGCCTGAATGCGGTGGAGAGTCTGGTGCACCAGACGGTGCAGCGTGGCGATCTGATCGAAGAGCTGCACTATATTTCGGACCTGGAGCGCCTGATGACCCGCACGGTCTATGGCTCGGCCACCCCCAAAGAGATCTACGCGATGGCGCAGACCTGTGACCGCCTGCCCAGCCTCAAGCAGCAGGCGGAGAGCTGCAACTGTCCGGAGTTGGCAGAGCTGTCCGCACAAATTGATGCACTGGACGATATCAAGCAGAAAATTTATGCAGCCGTGGACCCGGAAGCCCCCTCGACCCTCAAGGATGGCGGTGTCATTGCCAAGGGCTACCACCCGGAAGTGGACGAGCTGCGTTCCATCCGGGATAATACCAAGGGCGTTCTGGCCCAGCTGGAGACCCGCCTGCGGCAGGAAACCGGCATCCCCAAGCTGAAGATCGGCTATAACCATGTGTTTGGCTACTTTATCGAGGTGAGCAACTCTTATAAGAGCATGGTGCCGGAAACGTATATCCGCAAACAGACCCTTACCAGCGGCGAGCGGTACATCACGCAGGAGCTCAAGGAACTGGAAAGTAAAATTCTGGGCGCCCACGAGCGGTTGATTGCGCTGGAGCACCGGCTGTTCAGTGAGCTGCTGGAAACCATTGGCGGCCAGCTGGACCGCATCCAGCGCACGGCCAATGCAGTGGCAGAGTTGGATGTGCTGGCAGCACTGGCACAGGTAGCGGCTGAAAACAACTACTGCCGCCCTGTTGTAGACGATAGCGATGAGCTGCACATTGTGGAGGGCCGCCATCCGGTGGTGGAACAGGTGCTCAAAGGCAGCCTGTTTGTGCCCAATGATACCACCCTCAATTGCGGGGAAGACCGCTGCCTCATCATTACCGGCCCTAATATGGCAGGTAAATCCACTTACATGCGTCAGAACGCACTGATTGCCCTGATGGCACAGATCGGCTCGTTTGTCCCAGCGGCAGAGTGCCATGTAGGCGTGGTGGATGCTATTTTTACCCGCATTGGTGCCTCGGACGACCTCTCGGCAGGCCAGTCTACCTTTATGGTGGAGATGACCGAGGTGGCTGAAATTTTGAAAAATGCCACTTCCAAGAGCCTTGTGGTGTTGGATGAGATCGGGCGCGGCACTTCCACGTTTGATGGCATGAGCATTGCCCGTGCCGTGGTGGAGCACATCTCTGATCCCGGCAAGGGGCTGGGCTGCAAGACTCTGTTTGCGACCCATTACCATGAGCTGACGGACCTGGAGGGTACCATTGCAGGCGTGAAAAACTATAACATCGCCGTCAAAAAGCGGGGAGAAGATATCACTTTCCTGCGCCGCATTATTCGCGGCCCGGCTGACGACAGCTATGGCATTGAGGTGGCAAAGCTGGCTGGCCTGCCTGGCAGTGTGACCCGCCGGGCCCATGAGGTGCTGCGCGCACTGGAAGCCAGCGCACCCAAGAACAAAGTAGAGCAGATGGATTTTGATGCCCTGCAGGAATATGCCTCACCTGCGGTGCCCAGCGAGATGATGGAGCAGCTGGAAGCGCTGGATGTGGAAACACTGACGCCGATCGAGGCACTGAATTTCCTGTATGAGCTGAAAAAGACCCTGAAAGGCAGCCTGAACAGCTGACCGGAAGAACGAATCAACGGGTAAAGGAGGGAAAATTCGATGGCAGAAATTCGAGTTTTGGACAAACACACGGCTGAACTGATCGCGGCAGGTGAAGTGGTCGAGCGCCCGGCCTCTGTTGTGAAAGAGCTGCTGGAAAACGCCATTGATGCCGGTTCCACGCAAGTGACAGTCACGATCGAATCGGGCGGCATTCGCCTCATTGAGATCAGCGATAATGGCTCCGGCATTGAAGCGAAATATATCCCCACAGCTTTCATCCGGCACGCAACCAGTAAAATCCGGACTGAAGATGACCTGACCCACATCCATACGCTGGGCTTTCGCGGCGAGGCGCTGGCTTCCATTGCCAGTGTGGCCCGTGTGGAGGTGCTGACCCGGACGGCGGATGCGGAGTGCGCTTCCGTCTACCATATTGAGGGCGGGGAAGAGCAGCCCATGGAGCCGGGTGCCCGCGGTGTGGGTACCACCATCCGGGTGCGGGACCTGTTTTATAACACGCCAGCCCGGATGAAGTTCCTGAAAAAAGATTCCAGCGAGGGTACCTTTGTGGCCGATATCGTGGCGCATGTGGCCCTGAGCCACCCGGAAGTCAGCTTCAAATTTGTCCGTGAGGGCAAACTGCAGTACGTCACCCCCGGCGATGGGCAGCTGCGCAGTGCCGCTTACGCGGTTCTGGGCCGGGAATTCAGCCGTGACCTTGTGGAAGTGGATAACCAGGAGGGCGTCTACCGGGTTCGAGGCCTCATCACTCAGCCCAAGAGCTGCAGGGCCAGCCGGAGTATGCAGTATTTTTACATCAATGGCCGCTATGTCCGTAACCGCACCATGATGGCGGGTATGGAAATGGCCTATAAGGGCACCATGATGCAGGGAAAATTTCCTGGAGGAATCTTGCTTCTGGAAATGCCTGCGGATCTTGTGGACGTCAACGTTCACCCGGCGAAGATCGAGGTCCGCTTTGCCCGTGAAAATGATATCTTTGACCTCGTTTACCATGCTGTCAAGCTCTCTCTGAGCCAGCCTGGAACGGGCGAACGGCTTTTCACCTTTGATGAGCCGAAAAACAATGAAAAATCCAAGAACAAAGAATCGAACGATATTATAGAAGAAAACACTGTAAAGAAAAACAGCTTTACAGGACTTTCTGCGATTTTATCGGGCCAGGCAGCGCCCGGAACGCTCCCGCATCACACTGCACAGCTTGCAAAACCGGTGGCTCTTTCTATCCAGGCAATGCCGACTGCTTCTGCAGGGCAAACGGCAGCTTTTCAAAAAACAGAAACAGAGCTTTCGGCCAGAGAAACGGGCAAAGAAGAACCGGAACACAGCTGGACAACGGTTGCATCGGATACGCCGCTCCAACAGGGTGTCAGCCTGCACAGCCCAGAGCCTGAAGAAGGAACTTCAACAGAAGAACCGGATGCAGAACAGCTGGCGGAGACCGAGCGGGAGGCCCTGAAGCCGCCTACATTCCGTGCGGCCGCTAACGAAGCACAGCTGGATGTGGAGCCGGAGGGAGATAAACGGACTTCCGGGCAGGACCATATGGCGGCTTGGAATCCGGCACCGCCCGCAAAACCGCAAAAGTCGGTTTCCAGCGGCTTTGCGGGCGGCCTGCCAGGCACACCGGAGCAGATGGGATTTGACGTACAGGACGGCCCGGAGCCGCTGCGGTATGTAGGAGAACTCTTTAAAACTTATATCCTCGCAGAGCGTGGGGATGAGATCTGCATTATTGATAAGCATGCTGCCCACGAGCGCCAGCTGTTTGAAAAGCTGGCCGCCGATTATGGCGATGTCCCCAGTCAGCTGCTGCTGGAACCGGTCGTGGTAGAGCTTTCGGCTGAGGAGAAGACGGCATTGCTCAACAATCTCCCGTTGTTGGAGAGTGCCGGCCTTGAAATTGATGATTTTGGCGGCAACAGCGTGTTCCTCCGCTCTGTCCCTGCTGACGTGGAGCAGAGCAATGCGGAAGACCTGCTGGTGGAACTGGCCGCAAAGCTTGCCAGAGGCAGCCGTGATGCATTGAACGAGAAGACGGAATGGGTGCTGCACTCCATTTCCTGTCGCGCGGCCATCAAGGCGGGGGATAAGACCTCCCCGCAGGAACTGATGGCACTGGCTGAGAAGATCCTCTCGGGTGAAGTTCCGCCGTTCTGCCCCCATGGGCGTCCCTGCGTCCTCAAATTGACCCGGAAGGAGCTGGAAAAGCAGTTTGGCCGCATTGTGTAATGATAAAACCAGACATCCGGTGCTGGCTGTTGTAGGCCCGACCGCCACCGGAAAAACTGCACTGGGCGTCGCATTGGCGGAGCGCTTTGGCGGCGAAGTCATCAGCGCAGACTCCATGCAGATCTATAAAGGGCTGGATGTGGGTACGGCCAAGGTGACGCTGGAAGAGACCCACGGCATCCCGCACCACGGGGTGGATATCCGGACACCGGATCAGTTGTTCAGTGTGGCGGATTTCTGCGCAATGGCCGGAGAGCTGGAACAGGAACTCTTTACCCGGAATACGCTGCCCATTCTGGTGGGCGGTACCGGCCTTTATGTCCAGAGCTTTTTGTATGGAGTCCGCTTTACAAAAGAAAAAGCACCGGACGGCCTGCGGGAACAGCTGGCGGCAGAGCTGGCCGAAAAAGGTCCGGAAGCCATGTACGCCCAATTACAGGCTGTGGACCCGGAAGCGGCTGCTGCCATCCACCCGAACAATCAGGTGCGGGTGCTGCGGGCTCTGGAACACTACCGTGCGACGGGAAAACGCCTCAGCGAGCAGAAAGCGGAATCTCTCCCCGCAGAGCGACCCTACCGTTCGCTGGTATTGGGACTGGATTTCCCGGAGCGGGCACAGCTTTACCGCCGCATTGACCTGCGGGTGGATAAGATGATGGAAAATGGTCTGCTGCCGGAAGCGGAGCTGGTCTACCAGAACCGGGAACGCTTTAAAACGGCGGCACAGGCCATCGGATATAAGGAATTCTTCCCGTACTTTGAGGGGAATGCAGCGCTTGAAGATTGTGTGGAGAAGCTGAAACAGGCCTCCCGCAACTACGCAAAACGCCAGTTGACCTGGTTCCGTCATATGGACGGCGTGGTCTGGCTGGATGCCGCTGCTCCGGATGTGACGGAACAGGCGGTTCGCCTGACCCAAGACTTTTTAGCGAAAGGATGAGCATTATGAGCGATACGCCGGAAACACCTCGCCGCGCCCCCCGTGCGCTGACCGTTCTGGCCGGGATTGCCATTGTATTTCTGCTGCTGGCAGGGCTGTATGTCGGGTACCAGACGATGCACATTCTCTTCCCACCAAATACTTATGAAACGGCTATGCTGGCGATGGTCTCGGATACAGTGGATGCCGAGGGCGTGCTGCTGTTCAACGAGAGCTATGTGGCAGGTGGTGGGACGCTCGGGTATCTGGCAGCCGATGGAGAACGTGTTTCGGCGGGCACCGCTGTGGCAGAAGTCTACAGTGATGCTTCCCAGGCGGCGCTCCGCCAGCAGCTCACCCAGCTGGGCGACCAGATCGACCTGCTGCAAAAATCGCAGAATGCTTCCGCAACCCAGCTGGACACCATGCGGAAAGAGCGTTCCTCCGCCCTGTATGACCTGATGGACGCACTGGACAGCGGGGAGTATGATGAAACGGAAAAAGGTACAGAGGAGTATCTTCTGGCGCAAAATAAGCTCTGGGTCATCACCGGGGAGGTGACGGATTTCTCGGGGCAGATCGCGGCGCTGGTGGATCAGGAGGCCTCTGTGCAGGCGCAGCTGGGTACGCCAACGCAGATCACAGCCCCGCAGACCGGGTACTTTATCCGCAGCGCGAGCTCGGGCCGCCTCAACGCCGGGGCAGGAGACATTCTGGCCCTGAGCGCCACAGACCTGAAAGCCTATATAGAGTCAGAGCCGGAAACGGCACTGGATGGTTGTGTGGGCAAGATCGTCTCGGGCTTTTCCTGGCAGTATGCAGGGGTCTGCTCCGCCAAAGAGGGGCAGAAACTGCTGGGTCAGGATGGCAAACCGCTGAAAAAATCGGTGCAGATCCGTTTCCCCGGCCAGGTGGAGACGCCGCTGAAAGCTTCTGTTACCGAAGTGAGCATCGACGAGGAAAGCGGCCTGACCCGTTTTGTGATCACCTGCGAGGTCATCAATGGAGACGTGCTGCGGCTGAACAAGGCCAATGCGCAGATCATTGTGGGGGAGAGCACCGGGCTTCTGGTTCCGGCTGCGGCAGTCCATTATTTAAAAGAAGATGGCTCTGAGGCCGAGACGCAGGGCGAAAATTATATCCCTGGTGTGTATGTCAAGTACGGCAACCTGGCCCGTTTCTGCAAAATTGATCCGGTGGACGATGCACACCCGCTGGTAACCGAGGGAGATCATATCCTCGTTTTGCCCAGTGGAACCGCCAATTCGGTCAGTCAGGTCCGTCTTTATGACGAGATTATCGTCTCCGGACAAAATTTGTATGATGGAAAGCTTTTGTAGTTATTGACATCTGGTGCAAAAAATCCGATAATAGAAAAAGCTATTTGCAACTCTTTTTGCAAAGGTTGCCAGGCAGCAGATGCTGCCCGAATGAAAGGAGCAAGTTCTATGTCTTTAGTGGATAGCCTGAAAAAGGGACTTTTCGGCAGTGAGGACGACTACGACGACCAGTACATGGACGACGGCCCTCAGATGGTAAATAATAACAATGGTGTCGGCATTGAGGACGATGAGGAGGGCGACGTAGACGCTGCCCCCAAGAAGAATGGCAAGGTGGTCAACATCCATGCCACCACCCAGCTCAAGGTCGTTCTGGTCAAGCCCGAGCGCTTTGAGGATGCAAGCACCATTGCGGACCACCTGAACAACAAGCGCACGGTCGTGCTCAACCTGGAGTCTACCAACAAAGAGGTCTCCCGCCGTCTGGTGGATTTCCTCTCCGGCGTAGCCTATGCAAACAACGGCCAGATCAAGCGCGTTGCAAACAGCACTTTCATCATTACTCCCTACAATGTTGATATTATGGGAGACCTGCTGGACGAGCTGGAGAACAATGGCGCGTTCTATTGATCCTGCCCCCAAAGCGGTGCGGGGTTTTGTGCCCGCCCGCAATGATGAAGAACGGTATCTGATGCGGCACATTGAGGACTTGGCCCGCACGGCTTCCTCACGCGGCATTGCCCGCTACTCCGGTTTTCTGAGCGACCGGGAGCAGCAGCTGGCGCAGGCCGCGCTCAACCGCACCGACATGCCGGAGGACGAGATTCGTTTTGACGGCGGGTGGCCCGAGGCGGAACGCAAACTGCTCTGTCTGGAACCTGTGGACAGTTACCCTGCGAGCCCATTGTGTTGTGTGCGGCTGCAGTGCCGGGCTCTGCCCGGTGCGCAGCTGCCAGTGCACAAGGATTATCTTGGCAGCCTGATGGGTCTGGAGCTGCGCCGGGAGGCGCTGGGAGACATCGTTCTCCCGGAAGACCAGCTGGGGGTGGCCTATGTGTTTGCGCTGGAGCCTGCCGCGGAGCTGATCTGTCAGGAACTGCGTCAGGCGGGCCACACCGACCTGACGGCAGAAATGCAGCCGCTGGAAACGCTTCCGGCGTTCCCGCAGGCAGAGCGGCCCCGCCAGACGGCGACAGTCTCATCCCTGCGGCTGGACGCGGTGCTCGCTGCCATGCTGCGGTGCAGCCGTGGAATGGCGGCAGAGCTGGTCACGGCCGGACGGGTGGAGATCAACCATCTGCCTGCCGAGAGTGTCCATGCCCCGGTGTACGAGGACGATGTGTTCACAGTGCGCGGCAAGGGCCGCTTTCAGCTGACGGCATTGCCCGGAAAAAGCAAGAAAGACCGTTTGATCATTGAATATTTCCAGTATTGATGATGAATGAAGATAAGGGAGGAAACCACTATGCTGACCCCGCAGGACGTGCGCTCTGTGCAATTTGAGAAAAACCTCCGCGGCTACCGTACCGAGGAGGTGGACCGTTTTCTGGATAAAGTGGAGGAACAGCTGACTCAGAGCGAAAACGAGGCCGAGGCGCTGCGCAAGCAGATCGCCGACCTGACCGCCGAGAACCAGAAGCTCCGCCAGGAAATGAAAGATTATGAGGCCGACGGCGATATGCTGAAGAGCGCTCTGATCAATGCCCAGCGGATGGGTGAGAATGTCATCCGTGAGGCAAACCAGAAAGCGGAGGAGATCCTGCACCGTGCAAATCTCCGCGGTGATGATGTCATCCGTGATGCCAACGAGCTGCTGCAGAAAGCCAGTGACCGCGCGGACGAGATCATCAACGAGGCAAACGAGAAAAAGCTGGCCGAGGAGCGGGAGTACGACCGGGTGCGCCTGGAAGTGACCCGCTTCAAGTCGGATGTGCTCAACCTTTACCGCAGCCATGTGGAATCGCTGAGCCGTCTGCCCGAGTTCCAGAAAGAAGAAGCTCCGGCAGAAGAGCCGGAGGAGTCCGCAGCGGAAGATGAAGTGGAAGAGACCACTGCTGAGCTGAATGAGAAGCTGGACAATGCTGCGGATGCCAAAGCACCGGAAACTGCTGAGGCAGATGATGCCGCAGAGGATGGCGATGCGGAGAAATCCGAGGATTTCTGGGAAAAAGACGAGAGTCAGCTCAAGCTTGACCCGCCCCCTGCAGATGCAGCCCCCACTGCGCCGGACTACGCCGCGTTTCAGGGCGTAAAGTTCAGTGAGTAAGTGTGCAATAGAAAAAATTTAGAGGAGTGTGTAACCATTGGCAAAGAATAAGTCTCAGTACGACAGTACTTTGAATCTGCCCAAGACCCTGTTTGAGATGCGCGCAGGCCTGCCCAAGAAAGAGCCCGCCATGCTCAAGGACTGGGAAGAAAACGACCTGTACAACAACCTGATGAAGCATAACGAGGGTAAGCCCCAGTTCATCCTGCACGACGGCCCTCCGTACGCAAACGGCAATATCCACATGGGTACTGCCCTGAACAAGATCATCAAGGATATCATTATCCGCGATAAGAACATGGAGGGTTTTCAGGCTCCCTATGTGCCCGGCTTTGATACCCACGGTCTGCCAATCGAGCTGAAGGCTCTGTCCTCCGTCGGTGATAAGAAGAAGGACATTTCCAAGCTGGAACTGCGCCAGATCTGCGAAAAGTTTGCTACTGAGCACATCGATATCATGAGCGACCAGTTCAAGCGTCTAGGCGTTATCGGCGATTTCGAACATCCGTATCTGACCCTGAAGCCTGAGTTCGAGGCACGCCAGATCGAGATTTTTGGCGAGATGGCAAAGAAGGGCTACATCTACAAGGGCCTGAAGCCCGTGTACTGGTGCCCGGACTGCCGCACGGCTCTGGCAGAGGCCGAGATCGAGTACGGCGAGGACGACTGCGATTCCATCTTCGTGCGTTTCCACGTCTCTCAGGACCCCAACGGTGTGCTGGCAAAGCACGGCATCCCGATGGACAAGACCTACTTCGTGATCTGGACCACCACCACCTGGACCCTGCCCGCCAACGAGGCCATCTGCCTCAACGGCCAGTTTGAGTATTCGTTCGTCAAGATCGGCGACGAGTACCACATCATGGCCACCGAGCTGGTCAAGAGCGTGATGGATGCCTGCCACATCACTGAGTATGAAGTGGTCGGCGAGCCCGTCAGCGGTGCTGAGTTCGAGCTCATGCGCTATAACCACGTCTACCTGCCCAAGGAGGGCTGGGTCATCCTGGGCGACCATGTCACTCTGGAGAGCGGCTCTGGCTGTGTCCACACCGCCGGCGGCCACGGCGTCGATGACTTTAACGTCTGCCAGAAGTACCCCCAGGTGCCCATCACCGTCCCCGTGGACGATGGCGGCTATCTGACTGAGCTGGCTGGCAAGTATGCAGGCCAGCGCGTCTGGGCAGCCAACAAGACCATCCTGGCTGATCTGACCGCCTCCGGCGCTGTTATGGGTCAGGTGCACATCAAGCATCAGTACCCGCACTGCTGGCGCTGCCACAACCCCATCATCTTCCGTGCTACCGAGCAGTGGTTCTGCTCCATCTCCAAGTTCCGTGAGGATGTCTACAAGGCCATCGACACCGTGACCTGGATGCCGGATTGGGGCCATGACCGCATGAAAGGCATGGTACGTGACCGCAACGACTGGTGCATCAGCCGTCAGCGTACCTGGGGTGTGCCCATCCCGGCTTTCTACTGCAAGAAGTGCGGCGCTTACCACATCACCGATGCCACCATCAAGGCTGTCAGCGCGCTGTTCCGCAAGGAGGGCTCCGATGCCTGGTACAAGTATGAGGCAGAGCAGATCATCCCCGCAGGTGAAGTCTGCGAGAAGTGCGGCGCTTCCGAGTGGACCAAGGATACCGACATCATGGATGTCTGGTTCGATTCCGGTTCCACCCATGCTGCCGTTCTGGAGGAGCGCCCGGAGCTGAGCTTCCCGGCCGACATGTATATGGAGGGCGGCGACCAGTTCCGCGGCTGGTTCCAGTCCAGCCTGCTGACCAGCGTTGCAAGCAAGGGCTGCGCACCCTATAAGTCTGTTCTGTGCCACGGCTGGGTCGTGGATGAGCAGGGCAAGCAGATGCACAAGAGCGCTGGTAATGGCGTGGAGCCCAGCGAGATCATTAAGGACTACGGTGCGGATATCATCCGCCTGTGGGTCGCTTCTTCTGATTACACTGTCGATGTCCGCGCCGGTAAGAATATCTTCAAGCAGCTGAGCGAGGCTTACCGTAAGATCCGCAACACCGCCCGCTTTATCCTGGGCAATCTGGACGGCTTTGACCCCAACACCGATTGTGTGGCAGACGACCAGCTGCAGGAGATTGACCGCTGGGCACTGGCTGCTCTGGATGACCTGATCGTTAGCACCAATGCAGGCTATGCCGTGTATGATTTCAACAAAGTCTATCACGCTGTGTACAACTTCTGCGTCGTGGCAATGTCCAACTTCTATCTGGATGTGACGAAAGATCGTCTGTACTGCACCAACGGTGTGGCTCGTCAGGCTGCTCAGACGGCCATGTACAAGATCCTCGTGACTCTGGACAAGATCATTGCTCCGATCCTGTGCTTCACCAGCCAGGAGATCTGGGACTTCCTGCCCAAGACCGAGGGTATGAACAAGTACGTTGTCTTTGAGGATATGCCCAAGGCTGGTCAGTATGCGGCCGATGAGGCATTCAAGGCCAAGTGGGCACAGCTCATCGCCGTGCGTGATGAGGTCAAGAAAGTGCTGGAGCAGGCCCGTGCCGAGAAGACCATTGGTGCTTCTCTGGAGGCTGCTGTCACCCTGTACTGCAACGATGCCGTCTACGACCTGCTGAACAGCATCCCCATGGACGAGCTGGCTGACCTGATGATCGTTTCCCATGTGGAGCTGGTCAAGGGTGAGGGCGGTTCTGCCTCTGCCGTTGAGGGTCTTGGCGTTGCTGCCGCTCACGCTGTTGGCGAGAAGTGCGAGCGCTGCTGGAAGTACTCTGATACCATCGGCAGCCACTCTGCTCATCCCACCCTGTGCGCACGCTGCGCCAGCGTTGTGGAAGCATAATTTTCCAAACCAGAAACAAACTTGTTTTTGAGGGCGGCGCTCCCGGCTCGAAAGGGAGCGCCGTTTTTTAGTAAAAATCGCGGGCGGCTTTTACAAAGGGCTGCCCATGGGAGAAAACTATGGCGTTTGTCATTTTTAATCTGCTCTGCGTGGCCGCACTGGTCGGGGCCGACCAGGCCATCAAGTTCTGGGCGGTACAGGTTTTGGAGCCGGTAGGCTCCATGCCACTCATTCCGCATGTGGTGGAGCTGCGCTTTGTGCTCAACCAGGGCATGGCGTTCAGCCTGCTCAGCGGCAAGCAGCTGTTTCTCATTCTTGCCACCAGTGCAGCACTGCTTTTGGTGGCTTACTGGCTGTTTTTCCGCAGCCGTGGCAAGTACCTGCAGCAGGCGGCCCTCATCCTCGTGCTGGGCGGCGGGATCGGAAACTTGATTGACCGTGTGCTCAACGGTGAGGTGGTGGACTATATCAACGTGCTGTTCATGCGGTTTGCCGTCTTCAATTTTGCGGACATCTGTGTCTGTGTGGGTGTGGCCCTGTGGGTGCTGGTCATCTTCCTGAAAGAAGTCCAGGAGCAAAAGGAGTCCTGACCGATGGAACAGCGTGAGTTTATGGTAGAGGCGGAAGCCGCCGGGCAGCGCATTGACCGCTTTCTGAGCGGCGAGGATACCGGCCTTTCCCGCAGTGCTTTGCAGGCTCTTGTAGCAGAGGGCCATGTGCTCTGCAACGGAAAACAGATCGCCAAAAGCCTCAAGCTGAAAGCAGGCGATACCATTTTGCTGGAGATCCCGGATGCAAAGCCCATTGAGGCAGTGCCGCAGGATATCCCGCTGGATATCGTCTATGAAGACGAGCACCTGTTGGTGGTCAATAAGCCCAAAGGAATGGTCGTTCACCCAGCCCCTGGCAACCCGGACGGGACACTGGTCAACGCCCTGCTGTGGCACTGCAAGGGCAGTCTTTCCGGCATTGGCGGTGAGATTCGGCCCGGCATCGTCCACCGCATTGATAAGGACACCAGCGGCCTGCTGGTGGTGGCCAAAGACGATGCCACGCACATCGGCCTCTCGCAGCAGATGGCGGTCCACAGTGTGGAACGAGCCTACAATACCATTGTCTACGGCGGCTTTGCACAGGACGAAGGCTTTGTGGAAACGAACCTTGGCCGCAGCAAGACGGATCGCAAAAAAATGGCGGTTTACCCGGCCAGTGAGCCTCACACCAAGTATGCCTACACGGGCTATCGGGTATTGGAGCGCTTTGGTGAGTTTACCATGCTGGAGTGCCGCCTGAAAACCGGCCGAACCCATCAGATTCGTGTGCACATGGCCTCCATCCATCATCCGGTGGCAGGCGACCCGGTCTATGGGCCGCACAACTGCATCACCAGCCTCCATGGCCAGTGCCTGCATGCCAAAACGCTGGGCTTTATTCACCCCATTACCGGGGAGCAGCTGCGGTTTGACTCTGAGCTGCCGGAATATTTTACCCATTTTATTGCAACGCTCAGGAGGGGAAAGCATGAATAACACGTTAAAGACATCCCTCGTGCTCTGTGACCTCGACCATCTTCTGTTGGGAACAGACGGCAACCTGCCCCAGGTGCTCCGGGATGTAATGCAGCTGTTCAGCAGCCGCGGCGGTCGGCTGACGGTCTTTTCGCAGCGCTCGCCCAAGGCGGTACGCACCATTCTGGGCAGTGTGCGCCTGGCTGCACCGGCACTGGTCTGCGGTGGTACACTGGCCTACCAGTTTGCCACGGGCACCGGGCAGCCACTGTGCAGCTTTGCCGGACGGGAAGAAGCCGTGTTGCAGAAGCTGCCCTCAGCCGTGGGCCTTGGCATCGCACTGCAGATGACAGACGGTTCTACCCGTGTGCTGCGGATGAGCGAGGCGCTGGAAGCTCACCTGCGGCAGGAGTGGACGCCCTATGTCCTCAGCAGTGCTGCCGATGTGCAGGGCGAGGATGTGCTGCGCATCCTGCTCTATCAGGACAAAAAGCAGATGCCGCTGGTTCCTTTGCTGGATAAGGCACTGGGGGAGGCAGCCGATTCTCTGCTGGCGGAGCGTGTCGCGCCGGATCTGCTGGTGTTGACTCCGGGTGCTGTTTCGGGGACGGCAATGTTCAATGCGGTCTGCCCGCCTGTTGGCTGTGCAGCTGAGGAATTGACCGTCGTAGCCAACTGCACCCAGATGCTGGAGCTGATGCGTCTGGCGGGCCACAGTGTGGTCCCGGCCGACGCTGCGGCAGAACTTCGCCTTGCGGCAGCGCAGACGACGCTGACAGACCATGATACGGGTGCGGCAGCAGAATATCTGTACAATCTTGTGCGCGGTGCAGAGGCAACGGCGTAAAATTCAAGTAAAGTCTCCTGCAAATTTTCCGCAGGGGACTTTCTTTTTTGGGAGGTTTATACTACAATGAAAGAACACACTTCCACACAGAAAGAAAAGCGCTTTGTTTTGCTCACGCTTCTTACCGCGGCGGCCTGTGCCGCACTGGTGTTCTGGTTTGCAGTCCCGCTCAAGGGGCACACAGGGAAAACAGCCCAGCCCGAACCGATGATCCAGGCCGCCCGGGTCGATTTGAATACAGCCGGGCTGAACGCGCTCTGCACTCTGCCCGGCATCGGGGAGAAAAAGGCGCGGGCGATCCTGGACTACCGGCGGCAGAACGGCGCATTCCGGCATGTGGAAGATGCGGTCTATGTTCCGGGAATTACCTCCCGGATCGTGGAGTCCTGGCAAAACCTTGCATATGTTAGTTGATAACGGCAGCCGCCGCTGCTGGAGAAAAGGGGAAACAACATGAATGAGGAGAACATCTTTATCAACCGGGAACTGAGCTGGTTGGATTTTAACCGCCGGGTCCTGGTCCTTGGCAAGGACAAAAATGTCCCGCTGGCCGAGCAGGTAAAGTTTTTGGCCATTTACGGCTCCAATCTGGATGAGTTTTTCATGGTGCGCGTCGGCTCTCTGCAGGAGCGGGCCAACCTGATGCGAGGCAAAAAGGAAAAGCGGGAAAACAAGACGAATATGACCTCCGAGGAGCAACTGACGGCCATTATGCCCAAAACGGCCCAGCTGCAGGAAGACTGCGATAAATACTATGCCCGTGCACTGGAAAATCTGGCGGCCTGCGGCTACCAGAAAGTGGATTTTGACCACCTGAGCAAGGAAGAAGAGCATTTCTGGAAAAAGTATTTCCAGAGTGAGCTGTTTCCGATTCTGAGCCCGCAGGTGGTCGATAACCGCCACCCGTTCCCGTTCCTGCGCAATAAAGAGATCTATCTGGGCGTTCTGCTCAAGGAGAAGCACTCCAATGAGCAGAGCCTTGGCATCGTGCCCATTTCCAGCCAGATGGAGCGGATGCACATTGTTAAGAAAGATGGCCGGACTCTGTTTGCTCTGGTGGAAGAGCTGGTGCTGCATTATGCCTCCATGATCTTCGGCAAGGAAACCATTCAGGAAAAATGCCTTTTCCGTGTGACTCGCAATGCGGATATCGACGTCAAAGAGGGCATGATGGACCATGACATTGATTACCGCGAGATCATGGCCGACCTGCTCAAGCGCCGCCGCAAACTGGCCGCTGTCCGCCTGCAGGTCACGCCGACGGCCCCGCAGGAAGTGGCGCGTATTCTCTGCAGCCGTCTGGAACTGAGCCACAAGCGGGTGTTTGCGCAGAACAGCCCTCTGGATCTGAGTTTTTTTTATAAGCTGACTTCCCGCATGGAAGCCGATGGCCACCCGGAGCTGTTCTACCCGGCGGCCCGTCCCATGCTTCCGCCGCCGGAGTATGACCTGGCTGCAGAAGTGGAAAAGCACGATGTGCTCCTCAGCTATCCGTATCAGTCCATCCGGCCTTTTATTACCATGCTGAAAAAGGCGGCACAGGACCCGGAGGTCATTTCCATCAAGATGACGCTCTACCGGATGGCGCGGGAATCGCAGATCGTGCAGGCGCTGATGGAAGCCGCCGAAAACGGCAAGGAAGTGGTTGCTCTTGTGGAGCTGCGTGCCCGCTTTGACGAGCAGAACAATATCGACTGGTCCAAGCAGCTGGAAGAGGCAGGCTGTACCGTCATTTATGGCTTTGATGATTACAAGGTCCACTCCAAGCTGACCCTCATTACCAAAAAGAATCAGGATGGCTATGCCTACATCACCCAGATCGGCACTGGGAACTACAACGAAAAAACCAGTGAACTCTATACGGATTACTCGTTCATTACGGCAGACCCGGAGATCGGCGAAGAAGCCTCCAATGTCTTCCAGAATCTTGCCGTTCAGAAGCTGACCGAAACCAGCGAAAAGATGCTGGTGGCCCCGCTGCGGTTCAAGAGCGTGTTGCTGGACGAGATGGATCATGTCATCACCGCGGCACGGCTGGGCCGTCCGGCGTCGATGATCCTGAAAAACAACTCCATCTCGGACCGCGACATCATTCTCAAGTTGCAGGAAGCCAGCTGCGCCGGTGTCCGCATTGATATGATCGTCCGTGGGATCTGCTGTGTCCGCGCAGAGGTGCCTGGCAAGACCGAAAACCTGCACATCCGCAGTCTGGTGGGCCGATATCTGGAGCATGGCCGCATTTACAGCTTCTATGATGGACAGAAGACCCGCATTTATATTGCGTCTGGTGATTTCCTCACACGCAACACGGAGTGCCGTGTGGAAGTCGGTGTGCGGATCGAAGACCCTGTTCTGGTGGAAAAACTCAGCAGGATCTTACAGCTGCAGCTTCATGATAATGTCAACGCCCGGGAGATGCGGGCCGATGGCAGTTACCAGAAAGTGAAACCCGCTCCGGGTGAGCCAATCGTCAACGGTCAGATGGGAATGTATGAGCTTCTGAAAGACGATTGTGGGAAAGCTGCACCAGCCCCGAAGAAGACGCCCGCCTCTGCGGAAACATCGAATATCAAAACACACCAGGAGCCTGTGTGCGAGGCACCGAAAGCTGTGTTTACACCGATTGAACCACCGCGGAAAAAAACTGCACCTGCGACCACAAAGCCAGTAGAAGAAATGCCCATTGTGATCACAGAATCCAAACCGAAGAAGCAGGGGCTGCTTTCTCGTATCTTCAGTATCTTTGGGAAATAAGAGAGGATAAACTTTTGCTGAATGCCGCTGGCCGAAAGGGCTGGCGGTATTTTTGTTCTTTCGGCAGGAGGGTGTGCATATCTTTTTCTGATCGCGGGAAGCAACGATGGAGGGAAAAGATGCGGAGAAAATGGATTCGGAATCGCCATTCCGGTTGTCAAGTGGCTGTTTGTTTGTGGATGTTGGTGGCCTGTCTGATGATGGCATGCTGTGTTTCCGCCCGGGCATTGAACACGCCCCCGGCGGGGTGCTCCCTCCGTACAAAAGTCACAAAGGAGCAGTATCAGTTTCCTCTGGGAACGACGGCCTGGCGTATCTCAGAGGAATATGGGTGGCGGAAAGACCCGCTTACCGGAAAAGAAGCATTTCATAAAGGGGTAGACCTTGCCTGTGCCTCCGGAACCATCGTTCTGGCGGGGGCGGACGGCATTGTTGCAGCGGCACGCCACAGCCAGAGTTATGGCAATTACCTGCGCCTTTCTCATGCGAAGGGAGAAGAAACGCTTTATGCTCACATGCAGTATCTTTATGTCCGGACGGGGGAAGTCGTCAAAGCAGGCGAGCCGATTGGGACAGTTGGGCAGACCGGACGGGCCACCGGGGCACATCTCCACCTGGAATGGCTTTGCAACGGCATCCGCTATGACCCAGCCGGGATATTGGATTTCTTATGAAACAACGTTTCCGTATCAGGAAGATTTCTTTTCAGGACCCGCTTATTCTGTGCGGAGCCTTAGCAGTTTTGCTTTATTTTGACGCAAGCGGATTTCTGCGCGTTGGGTTGTTGGCAGCAGTTCTCCACGAGATGGGACACATTATGGCTTATCTTTTTCTGCGCCATCGGTTTCCACACATTGAAGTGACCATGACGGGATTTTGTATGAAGACAAGGAAAGAGCACTTTTCGGCAAACGAGCAGCTTTTACTGGCCGCTGCCGGGCCCGGGGTGAACATTTTGCTGGCGGTTTGGGCTGTTTTCTGCCTTTCCCGGCGGGCTACCATCTGGTGGAGTGCCTTTTTTGCGGCAAATTTGTTGACAGGAGCTTTTAACTTACTGCCCATTCCACCGTTGGATGGCGCGCAAATTTTACGCTGTCTCATGCAGAGTGTCCCCCGCAAATAGCTATATGGAAAAACCGATGGAATGAGTCTGAATATTTTGTGCAATTTTCATAGTTTTCTAAATGAAGTTTTGGTGGTACAATAAGGATGGAGTACGAGAAGATTCTTCAGGAGGAGTCACATGGCAGAAAAAAGCATTGAACTGGATAGCGTGGAGATTGCAGCCGCTGTCTTTGGAAACTGCGACCGAAACATTCGTCTTTTGGAAAAGGAATTCTCCGTTACGGCAGTCTGCCGAGGTACGATGCTTCGCCTTTCGGGCGAGGCAGCCAATGTTGCGGCAGCGACCCGGGCGGTGGAGGGGATGCTGCTCCTGATTGAAAACCATACGCCGCTGGAAGATCAGACCGTTCGCTACTGCCTGAGCCTCGCCCACGATGGGGAGGAGAAGCGGGTCAAGGAGCTGACGGAAGATTTTGTCACCGTTACCGTTAAGGGCCGCCCTATCCGCCCCAAGACGCTTGGACAGAAAGAATACCTGAATGCCATCCGGAAGAATGCCATTACATTCGGCGTTGGCCCGGCGGGTACCGGAAAAACTTATCTGGCTGTTGCCATGGCCGTCAAGGCGTTCAAAGCAAAGGACGTCTCCCGCATCGTGCTGACCCGCCCTGCCGTGGAAGCCGGTGAGAAACTGGGGTTCCTGCCCGGCGATCTGCAGCAAAAGGTAGACCCATACCTCCGCCCGCTGTATGATGGCCTGTTTGATATGCTGGGCGCAGAGACTTATGAACGTCTGGTAGAAAAACAGATCATTGAAGTAGCCCCGCTGGCCTATATGCGCGGCCGGACGCTGGATGATTCGTTCATCATTCTGGATGAGGCACAGAACACCACCCCGGAGCAGATGAAGATGTTTCTGACCCGTATGGGTGTGGGTTCCAAGGTGGTGGTCACCGGCGATGTAACTCAGATCGACCTGCCGGACCGGACCCGCAGCGGCCTTGTGGACGCGCTGCAGGTGCTGAAAGGCGTGGGCGGCATTGCGCAATGTTATTTTACAGAAAAAGATGTCGTGCGCCATCGTCTGGTACAGGAGATCATCAAAGCCTATGAGGCGGCAGCACATCCAGCAAAGCGCTGAGCGTTTGCCTCTCAAAAAGGCAGCATAAAAAGAAAGGAGAGGACGAGTTATGTCCAATAAAGTTTTAATCACAAATTCTCAAAAAGCAGTCAAGGTGCCCTCTGGCCTCCGAATTTTGATCCGCCGTGCCTGCAACGCCGTGCTGGAGTACGAGCACTTTGATGCTCCGGCAGAGATCAGCGTCACGTTTGTAGACAACGCTGCCATTGCAGAGCTGAACAACCAGTATCGCAACAAGCCCATGCCTACGGATGTTCTCAGCTTCCCTCTGGGCGAGAACGGCGTCTACGATGTGGATGAGAACAACGGCTGCAAGATGCTGGGCGATATCGTCATCAGCATGGAGCGTGCACAGGAGCAGGCAACACTGTACGGCCACCCGCTGCAGCGCGAAGTGGCATTCCTGACGGTACATTCCATGCTGCATCTGCTGGGCTATGACCATGAGAACGGCGGCTTGGAAGCGATGCGGATGCGGGAAAAAGAGGAAGCTGTCCTGACCCAGCTGGGCCTGCCCCGCACCGTCAGCTATACGGAATAATGCAAAATAAGACAGGAGTGCTATTTTGAAAAAGGAAACACCCATCCAGGGACATTATGATACTTCGTCCGTCTTTGTGGCGGTCATTGGCCGCCCCAATGTGGGCAAATCCAGCCTGACCAACCTGCTGGTAGGGGAGAAAGTGGCCATTGTGACCTCTAAGCCCCAGACCACCCGCACCCGCATTACGGGTGTTATCACCCGCGGCCCGCTGCAGTATGTCCTGCTGGATACCCCTGGCGTGCACAAGGCACACAATAAGCTGGGCAAGCGGATGGACAAGACTGCCAGCGATTCCATCGCGGATGTGGATGTGTCCATGATGCTGTTTGAGCCCTACGGTGCCCTCAATGAGCCGGAAATGGTGCTGGTGGAGGCGCTGAAAAAGAGCGGCGGCCCTGCCATTGCCGTGATCAACAAGACCGATCTCGTCAAGGCACCGGAAGATCTGGAGGCTCGCAAGGCCGAGCTGAAAGCCCTGGGGGTGTTTGACGATATTTATACGGTCAGCGTCCGGCAGAATGACCACTGTGAGGAGCTGTTTGATGCCCTGAGCCGTTACGCGGTGGAGGGTCCTCACTACTTTGATGACGATGCTTATACGGACATGCCGGAAAAAGAGCTGGTGGCAGAGGTCATCCGCGAGAAAGCGCTGCTGTTTATGCGGGACGAGATCCCGCATGGCATTGCCGTGGTGGTCGAACGGTTCAAAGAACGCCCGGGTACCGACCTTGTGGACATTGACGTCAATATTTACTGCGAGCGGGAGAGCCACAAGGGCATGGTCATTGGCAAGGGCGGTGCCATGCTGAAAAAGATCGCCAGTGCGGCCCGTGCCGACTGCGAGGAATTTCTTGGCTGCCGGGTCAACCTGCAGTGCTGGGTCAAGGTCAAGGCCGATTGGCGGGACAATGAATTTCTGCTGAACAACTTCGGCTTCAAGCAGAACCCGAACAACCGCTGAGAAAGTTTTGCTTTGGGAGGAGGACCTGCCAATGGAACCCATTGTAACGCCGGGACTTGTCCTCAAAGAGACCCGATACAAAGAATCGGACCGGATCATCACAATTTTAACGCCGGGGCTGGGGGTCATCTCCGCCTCGGCACAGAGCAGCCTGCGGCTGAAAAACAAATTGTTCAGCGCCTGCGGGCTTTTTTGCTACTCAGAATTTGTGCTGCTGCCGGGCCGGAATATGTACACTGTCCGGGAAGCGGAAAGTAAAAACGTTTTCCACGGCATCGCTTCCAGCATTGAGGGAATGAGTCTTGCCATGTATATGGCTGAGATGGCCGCAGCCCTTTCCCCAACGGGAGAAGAAGCGGAAAAAGAGCTGCGGCTGCTGCTCAACTGCCTTTATATGCTCAGCGAGAAAAAAGCAGACCTCCGGGTCATCAAGGCCGTGTTTGAGCTGCGCACCATGAGCGAGTGCGGCTTTTTGCCGCAGCTGGTATATTGCAGGGGCTGCGGCACTTACGACGGCCCGGCCTTTTATCTGGACCCGCAGGAGGGCTGTCTGCTTTGTGCCGCCTGTGCACAGAAAGCAGGGAAGACCTGCAATCTGGATGCCGGGGCATTGTTTGCCCTGCGGCATATCTGCCTTGTGGAAGACAAGAAAATTTTTGCATTTAAAATTTCGGTCGGGAGCCTTGCAAAGCTTGCCATTGCAGCGGAGCAGTATGCCCTGACCCATCTGGACAAACCGTTGAAGAGTTACGACTTTTTAAAATCGGTATTACCATAAACAAAGGAATCTACTATGGAAACAAGCTATTTAAAAACACTGGAGCTTGACAAGATCATTGCACGGGCGGCGGAGGGCTGTGTGTGCAAGGAAGCCCGGGAAAAAATGCTGGAACTGGAGCCCCAGTGTGACCCGGATGAGGTTCGCTATGCATTGGAGCAGACGGATGCGATCAACACCCTGCTCATCAAAAACGGTTCGCCCCGGTTTGGTGGGGTAGAGGGTGTCAGCCAGCTGACCACGCGTGCGGTCAAGGGCGGCGTGCTCTCCATGGGCGAACTGCTGATGGTGGCAGGTGCACTGCGTAATTTCCAGAATCTGAGCAGCTGGTACGGCTCCTCGGACCATGACGCACTGCCGACCGATGACCTGTTCTATGCGCTGGCCCCGGAACCAGGCCTGGAACAGCAGATCTCCAGTGCCATTCTGGCTCCGGATGCGATGGCGGACACGGCTTCCCGCACCTTGAACGAGCTGCGCAAGAAGATCCGTGCAACCGAAAACAGCATCCGTGACCGGCTGGAAAGCATGGTCCGCAACATGGATACTTCTAAATACCTGCAGGAGAGCGTGGTTTCCATGCGCAATGGCCGCTACGTTGTCCCGGTCAAGAGCGAGTACCGCGGCGAGGTCAGCGGCGTTATCCACGATGTTTCGTCCACGGGTGCAACTGTCTTTGTGGAGCCGCAGGCAGTCGTGGAAGCCAACGCCCGCATTTTGCAGTACCGTGCCCAGGAAGCACAGGAAATCGAGCGCATTCTGGTGGCCTTTACGGCCCAGGTGGCGGCCATTGAGCCGCAGTTCCAGTACAGCTATCAGGCAATGTTAGACATTGACGTTCTGCTGGCAAAGGCCCGCCTGGCGCTGGATATGAAAGCCTTTAAACCGGCTGTCCGTACGGATACGTCATTCTCCCTTGTCCGGGCGCGGCACCCGCTCATTGACTCGAAAAAATGTGTCCCGGTGGACATTGCGCTGGGTAAGGAGTATGATTCGCTCATCATTACCGGCCCCAATACGGGCGGTAAGACGGTCACGCTGAAAACAGCAGGCCTTTTGTGTGCCATGGCGCAGTGCGGCTTCCTTATCCCGGCTGATGAGCGGAGCGAGGTCTGTGTTTTTGATGAGTTCCTTGTGGACATTGGCGATGAGCAGAGCATTGAGCAGAGCCTTTCCACATTCTCTGGCCACATGAAAAAAATCACCGGCATTCTGGAGCTGGCCATGCCTCACACGCTGGTCCTGCTGGATGAGCTGGGTGCCGGTACAGACCCGGCCGAGGGTGCTGCGTTGGCAGTGGCCATCATTGAAGAGCTGCGCCGCCGTGGTGTGCTCCTGATGGCTACCACACACTATGCAGAGCTCAAGGTCTTTGCGCTGGAAACGAAAGGCGTTGTCAATGCAAGCTGCGAGTTTGATCTGGAAACGCTGCGCCCCACCTATAAACTGAGCGTTGGCGTGCCGGGCAAATCCAACGCGTTCCTCATCAGTGAAAAGCTGGGCATCCCGGAGCGGGTCATTGAAGCTGCACAGCAGCATCTTTCGGCGGAGGATAAGCGTCTGGATGCCGTTCTGGGCCAGCTGGACGATTTGAAGCTCCAGCTCAAAGAAAGCCAGAATGAGGTGGAGGAGCTGAAAAATGAGGCTGCCCACCAGCTGGACGCCGCCCGCAAAAAACGCGATGAGCTGATCCAGCAGGGCGAAAACGAGCTGGAAGCAGCCCGTGCCAAAGCCCGCAGACTGGCACAGGACGTGGAAAGCAAAGCCTACGCCCTGACCGACGAGCTGCGCCAGATTCAGAAAGATGAGCGGATGAGCACCCAGCAGAAAGCCCAGCGTGCCCGGGAAATCGCTAAAAAAGAATCGGAAAAGCTTCTGGTCGGCTCTGAGGTGGTGCACAATCCTGTCAAGGAGTTTGTGCCGCTGAAAGAGGTCAAGGTAGGGCAGGAGGTCTGCATTGCAGAGCTGAATCAGCTGGCAACTGTGCTGGCGCTGCCGGATAAGAACAGCGATGTGCTGGTCCGTGCCGGTATCATTAAAACGAAAGTGCCGCTCAAGGGTCTGAAGCAGCCGGAAAAATTGGTCAAGGAGGCAAAGCCTATGACCAAAGCTCAGCAGCGTTACTCGCGCCTGACGGGCGATGCCAACCGCCCCAATGGCCGGGTCGAGCGGGTACAGCGCACCGCAAAAATGGAATGCAATCTGCTGGGCCTGACCGTGGACGAAGCGCTGCCGGAAGTGGATTCGTTCATCGACCGCGCGATTCTGAACGGCCAGACCGTTGTTTATCTGATCCATGGCAACGGTACCGGCGCGCTGCGCACAGCCATCCACAAGCACCTGCGCGGCAACCGGATGGTCAAGAGCTTCCGCCTGGGCCGCTATGGCGAGGGTGAAAGCGGTGTGACTGTAGTAGAACTCAAGTGACCGGCGATGGCAGGACGTTCAAAACATGCCGCTCCGCACAGGCGGAAGAAGAACCGCAAGGGCCTTTCTATTGGGACGGTCGTTTCGCTTCTGGTTTGTCTGCTCTGTTTCAGCGCGGCGTTTTTCCTCTGGAAAGCAGCAGGCCCAAAACTGAACCGTGAGGCAGGGGAGGAAGAAGACTTCCGCCCAGTGGTTGGTGACCCGCCGTACCGGATCGCTGTAGATGCGGGCCATGGAGGATCAGACCCGGGCGCACAGGGCATTGTGACCGAAAGCGAAATGACAGCTCAAACAGCGCAGGATCTGCTGGCATGGCTGGAAGCGGACTCAAACTATATTCCGCTGATATCCCGTGAAAGCTACGATGTAACGGCCAAGCCCAGCGAACGGGCTGCGGCCATCCATGCGCAAAATCCAGACCTGATGTTATCCATTCATGGAAACTCTGCGCCGGAGGGTTCGACTGCTTCCGGATTTGAGTGCTATCCGTCTGTTCCTGGAAGAACCTGGCACAAAGAAAGCTATTACTTTGCCAGACAGCTAGCCGAAAAAATGCAGCAGGCGGGAGCAAAGCTGCGCGGCCATGGCGGCATCCGGTACATTTATTATCAGGGCGAGACGAAACAGCTGGTGGAATCGAACCACACCGAGGTACGGGAAGAACGGAGCTTTACATTGCTGGAAGATGTTGATTGTCCGGCCGTCTTGGCAGAACAGTGCTTTGTGACCAGCGAGGAAGACGTGGTGCAGTTTGGCAGTGAAACAGGCTGCAAGAAAACTGCACGGGCCTACTATGAAGCCATCTGTGCCTATTTTGATACAGAGCCTTTACCGGAAGCATTTGAAACCCGGCACAACGGATAAATAAAACCAAACATGAGTCCCAGGACAAATTGCTGTACTGCAAAACTGTCGTGGGATTTTTTATTATCGCAAAACGGAAGATGCTGTATTGAATTTATTTTAGAACACAGCCAGACTTTTGAAGCTGAGATACAGAAGAAGAGAGAGAAGTGCCCTATTTTTGTTTGATGAAGTTTCGTATAATGCACGTTATATGAAAATTAGGGGAGTGAAAAATGCCTCTTTTCCGGGTTTTGGGCCTTTCAGGCTCCAGCGTCCAGTTTTCGCCAGTTCAGTCTGCTTGGTTTGCACTTGCGTGTTGTTGTGTTTTACACCTGTTTCATGCGTTTATTTTTATCTAGTTTTATTTTCTCTGGCTGCTGTTTGTGTTTGCTTTTGATTCTTATATTGCAGCTAAATCAAAAAGCGTTCCATCGGCTTGCAGTGGCTTTCCGTTGGAACGCTTTTTGTCTATTTAATACAAGTTAAATACTTGTATCTTAACTTTAATGCTGCAATCATTTACAGCTTATTACGGACACATGATTGCCGGATTTGAGTTTGCTGCTTTGGAAACCGCTTATTTTTCAAGCTGTCCTGGTAAACCCGCTAACATGGTCTTTGTTGGTGTTGGACCATGGGTTCAGTCATTCTCCGGTTTATCCAGCATCCCGGAAACATCCACCCGGAAACCATCCTGCGCGGCTCCGTCAAAGGCTTCCATTGGGCCGGAGGGCATCTCTACAGAGTCTTCTTCTGGAGGCAAAGTTTCCCTGTTCTCCCCTGTTTTTGCTTCTGTTGTATCCAACGTTTTCTTTTTCGGCTCCACATTGCCGAGCGGATTCTGCTCAATGGCGGCACGCACCTGAAATTCTTGTAGATGCGTGTAAATTTGAGTAGTGCCAACACTGCTATGGCCCAAAAGCTGCTTGAGGGTCAGAATATCCACATTCCCGGTCTGATACATCAACGTGGCAGCAGTATGGCGCAATTTATGGGTGGAAAAGCCCTTGAGCCCGGCCGCTTTCATGGCTCCGGTGATGAGCTGCTCTACCCTGCGGTTGGAGATGCGTTCTTTGCGCCGCCGGGTGATGAACACGGCACGTTCTTTGGGGCTCAGGCCCTCCATTGTATTGCGCTTGCTTAAATAGAGCTGCAAGGCCTCAATGCAGGCATCATTCAAGTAGACCATCCGCTCTTTATGGCCTTTGCCGAAAAGCCGGATCTGACGCTGTTCCAGATCAATGTCATCCAGATCCATCCCGACAAGCTCGGCCAGACGCATTCCGCAGTTCAAAAATAGAACAGTCATGCAGTAATCCCGCTCCGGGAAATCGCTCTGGGTCTGGGTGCTTTCCAACAGGTCCATGGACTGTTCTGCTGTCAGATATTTGGGCAAAACCTTATCCTGTTTTGGGGGGCGGATGGCTGCTGTGGGGTCCTGTGTGATCTTGTTGACCTGATTGACAAGGTAATCATAGAAGCCGTGCAGACTGGCCAGCCGCCGGGCGGTAGAAGACTTTTTGTTTCCGCATTCCCGGTTTAAAAAATACAGATATTCGTAAATATCTTCTTTGGTCACGCTGGCCCAGAAAGTGGTATCCAACCCCTTTGGGTCAATTTCTTTGATCTCAGCGTCTTCCGGGACAAGTGCGCGGCGGCGCTTCATAAAGCGGCTGAAATTGCGCAGATCACAATAATAATTGAATGCCGTATGGGGGCTTTTGCCTGCAATGACTTCCAGATACCGCACATACTCCACGATATCCTGCGAGGCATCATCGAAAGGTTTGTGCTTTTCGGGGTTCTTTTCGTTCAAATAAATGGACATTGGCTTCCTCTTTTATAAGCGGTCAGATTTCAGTGCATGGATGGCATCCGAGATATAAGCGACACCAACCAGTTTCATGCCGGGATAATCAGCGGCGTTCAGGTGAGGCAGACTGTGCTCTGGGATGACAGCCCGCTCAAAACCGATGCGTTCTGCTTCCCGCAGACGCTGTTCGAGATTGGGAACACTGCGAACCTCACCGCCGAGTCCGACTTCCCCAATGGCAATCAGCTTATCGCTGACCGGGCAGTCCAGCAGAGACGATACCATGCTTAGACAGACAGACAGGTCGCAGGCAGTGTCCCGCAGGGCAATGCCGCCTACGATGTTGATATAAACGTCCAGATTGCCGAAGAAATACCCGGCACGTTTTTCCAGCACGGCGATCAGCAGATTCATGCGGTTATAGTCGTAGCCGCTGCAGGCACGGCGCGGAGCCGGAAAATTTGTTTTGGTGGCAAGGGCTTGAATCTCGCTCAGGATGGGGCGGCTGCCCTCCATGGTACATGCTACACAGTTGCCGGAAACGCCCAGCGGACGGCCCTCCAGCAGCATCTGCGAGGGGTTTTCGATCTCTTCCAGCCCCTGCCCGGTCATATCAAACATGCCGAGCTCATTGGTAGAGCCATAACGGTTTTTGGCTGCCCGCAGGATACGGTACGGGAGCATCTTGTCCCCCTCAAAGTAGAGCACGGTATCCACAATGTGCTCCATGACTTTAGGGCCTGCAATGGCACCGTCCTTGTTGACGTGGCCAACGATGAACATGGGGATCTCCTGCTTTTTGGCCACCGCCAGCAGCCGGGCGGCACTCTCTTTTACCTGGCTGACCGTGCCGGAAGAAGAAGAGATATCCATGCAACGCATGGTTTGAATGGAGTCGATGACGACCAATTCCGGCTTTTCTTTCTCGATCAGGCCGCAGATCTCATCCACGTCGTTTTCTGCGGCGAGATAAATATTTTCCTGGGGTACTTTCAGGCGGGCTGCCCGCAGTTTGACTTGGCGCACGGATTCCTCGCCGGTAATATACAGCACGGTGTGCTGATTGGAGATGGCACCGCAGAGCTGCAGCAGCATGGTGGACTTGCCGACACCCGGCTCACCACTCAGCAGAACCACGCCGCCCAGTACGATACCGCCGCCCAGCACCCGATCAAGCTCTGAAATGCCGGTCAGGATACGGCTTTTCTCTTCCGTTGTGCTGATATCCGCCAGCCGCTTTGCCGTCAGCGAGGTGACACCCTCCTGCCGGGCAGGTGCGGCGCTTTTTCCGCCGGAAAGCCCGGCTTTGGGTGTTTCGGCAACCACATCTTCGTTCATGGTATTCCAGCTGCCGCAGCTGGGGCAGCGCCCCATCCAGCGGGGGCTTGTCTCCCCGCAGTTGGAACAGACATATACCGTTTTCAACTTCGGTTCTTTCATAAGAAGACTCCTGTGATTTCATTCGAGATACTTTGTATTTATCATACCACATTGCGCCGGTGCCCGCAAGGAACCGTTACGGAAATGCGGCCAGCTGACTGCCCAAATAAGCAAGACAGGTAGCGGCTCCGCAGAGCGGAAGCATCGCTGCGGCGGTCAGTGCAAATTGTCCCAATAGCAGCTGGGCATGGGCAGAGGGGCTCCTCCCCCGCCCAAGAGAAAAAGCATGGAGTCTTCCGCTGACTTCCAGCGCGCAGGAGCCAAACCAGCAAAGTGCACCTGCAGCCAGTGCCGCCGGGATGCCGGAAATAAAAAGAAAGAACAACGCCTGCGGAAGTGGTATGCCGGAAAACAGCTGGAATGTCAATAGCCCTGCTCCAGCGCCGTACAGCATGGTAAAAAGATAGATGGGCACAGGCCCGATGGCAGATAACCCCAACAGCAACAGAACGCAGAGGACTCCCAAAATCGTAAGCAGTTCGGTGCCGAACAGCTGTGCAATCTGTGAAGCGCTCTGGACAGCAAACAGGCCGCGCCAACAGCGCAGGTAATAGGAAAGCATGTCCATCTCTGCTGTATCCAGAAGCGCCTGCAGAATTCCCGCTGTAAAGGCTCCTGAGAGATAAGAACTCGCAAGAAGCACGCATCCCTGATGAGGTGCAGAACGCTCTCTGTGGGACGCGGGAGCCGTTCTGGAAAGCACTTCTGTTTCTGGAATGTGTGGAACCGTTGTTTCCGGTGTGCTTTGGACGATAGCGGGCAGCGGTTCTTGTTCCGGAACGGGTGGCAGTGATGGAGGTGGTGTTATGGGGCCTTTTTCGATTGGTTGTATTTCAGGTTCCTGATAAACCCACATAAGGGCTGTCCCTCCTTTGAAAGATAAAAGCAGGTGCACCGAAGCGATGCACCCGATTTTCAGGAAAAGCTCAGACTCTGCGTTTCCGCTCCGAGCGCAGCATCCCGAGGACGCCGCCGATGCAGCCGAACAGCAGCGTGACCCCGAACCGGACCAGCTGCATTTCCTGCAAAGGACTGCCGGAAAGCAGCCCGAAGCAAAGCAGCAGAAAAACGAATAGAGCCCCCTGTACTACCCCACAGAGCAGCCCGCGGCTTTTCTGCCAGAAAGCCATCAGCCAGCCGCTGAACAGGCTGCCCGCACTGACCGCACAGGTCACCATGGGCCAGGCCGCATCCTGCGAAAGGCCCTGCTGTGCCATCAATGCGGCGAGGCCCGCCATACAGGCCCCGGTGACACAGCAGCCTGCGCCAAATGAGACCAGTGCCCGGCCCGCCGGGAATTTTGCCGGAGAATTACCATTGCCAGACATAAAAACGCGCCTCCCTGCACTTACTGTATGCAGAAAGGCGCGTAAAAAATTCTTGCAGGCTGAAAAATTACTTCTTGGAGGAAGCAGCGTTGTCCATGTTCAGCTTCTCGACGGAGCTGATGGCATTCTTGATGAAGCGGATCTTCACACGGTCAGCGCCAGTCTCCAGAACGAACGTGTCGTCCTTGATGGCAACCACGCGGCCGACAATGCCGCCGATGGTAGTGACCTGATCGCCAATTTCCAGAGCAGCACGCATGGCGGCGTCTTTCTTCTCCTGTTTCTTCTGGGGACGATAGATCATGAAATACAGCAGGACGAGCATCAGCGCCAGCGTGAAGAAGAGGCTGATATAGCTTTCGGTGGTAGTGGTCAGAAAATTCATCGGGAAAAATCTCCTCTCAAATTCATATAAGAATATTATATACGTTTATTCGCCCCGTTGCAAGGGGAATTGCTCAAATTCTTGTATCAAGCAGCTTGACATAGCGGTCGTGGAAAGCCGTAAACGTGCCAGCGTCCAGTTCATCGCGGATCCGCTCCATCAGATGGTTGTAGAACCACAGGTTATGCATGACTGCCAGACGCATTCCCAGCAGCTCCTCCGCCTTGAACAGGTGGCGAATATAGGCGCGGGAATAGTTGCGGCAGGCCGGGCAGCCGCAGGTGGGGTCAATGGGGCGCTCATCCCGCTCGTACTTGGCATTTTTGATGTTGATGATGCCGCCCCAGGTGTTCAGGTGGCCGTGGCGGGCATTCCGGCTGGGCATCACGCAGTCAAACAGATCGACACCACGGGCAACCGCCTCAATGATGTTGCCTGGGGTGCCAACGCCCATCAGGTAACGGATCTTATCCTTGGGCATATAGGGCTCTACTTCGCTGATCATCTCGTACATGACCTCGGTGGGCTCACCCACGGCCAGGCCGCCGATGGCATAACCGTCCAGATTCATTTCTGCAATCTGCTTCATATGCTCTACACGCAGGTCCGCATAGGTGCAGCCCTGGTTGATGCCGAACAGAAGCTGGTCAGGATTGGTTGCCTTGCCCTCGTGCTTCAGGCGGGCCAGTTCTTTCTGGCAGCGTGCCAGCCAGCGCACGGTGCGCTCACAGCTTGCTTTGGAATAATCGTGCTGGGCTGGGTTCTCCACGCACTCGTCAAAGGCCATGGCAATGGTAGACCCGAGGTTTGCCTGAATCTGCATACTCTCTTCCGGGCCCATGAAGATGCGGTGGCCGTCCAGATGAGAGGCGAACGTCACGCCCTCTTCGGTGATCTTCCGGAGCTTGGCCAGGCTGAACACCTGGAATCCGCCGCTGTCGGTCAGGATGGGGCCGTTCCAACGGGTAAACTTGTGCAGGCCGCCCATTTCAGCCACCAGCTTATCGCCCGGGCGGAGATGCAGATGGTAGGTGTTGCAAAGCATTACCTGGGTGCCGATCTCCCGCAGATCCTGTGCGGAGAGGCCGCCCTTGATAGCGCCTGCCGTGGCTACATTCTGGAATGCCGGGGTCTGCACCGTGCCGTGCACGGTTTTAAACTCGCCCCGCCGGGCATTGTGCTCCTGCTTGAGGAGCTTGTAGGTCGTCAAAGAAGGCATAAACGTTTCCTTTCTGTGCACGGAAAACAGCCGTGCTCCCTGTGCCGCATGGTGGGCGGCAGTGTGCAGAATATATAAACGTTTCTTGAGTTTTTGATTTCTACAGATTCAATTTTGTTACAGAATCAGCATGGCATCGCCAAAACTAAAGAAACGATATTTTTCTTCTACGGCCACTTTATAGGCCGCCATGGTCTTTTCGTAGCCGTACAGCGCGGACACCAGCATGATGAGGGTGCTCTCCGGCAGGTGGAAGTTGGTGATGAGGCCGTCGATGCAGTTGAACTTGACACCCGGGTACAGGAAGATGGAGGTGTTGCCGCTGCAGGCTTTGATCTCGCCATACTTGGCGGCAACGGCTTCCAGGGTGCGGCAGCTGGTAGTTCCAACCGCAATGACGCGGTGCCCGGCGGCCTTGGTCTCCCGGATGCGCTGGGCGGTTTCCTCGCTGATGGAGTACCATTCGCTGTGCATCTTGTGGTCCGTGATCTCGTCTTCCATCACGGGGCGGAATGTGCCCAGACCCACATGGAGGGTCACTTCAGCAATGCCGACCCCCTTGGCCCGGATGGTGTCCATCAGCTCCGGAGTGAAATGCAGGCCGGCTGTGGGCGCTGCGGCACTGCCAAGCTCCTTGGCATACACCGTCTGGTACTGGCTCTGGTCTTCCAGCTGTTTGGTGATATAGGGCGGCAGCGGCATTTTGCCAAACTCATCCAGTTTTTCATAAAGGGTCTCTGTGTCATAATAGAATGTAACGTACTTGTTGCCATCCTCCATGGTTTCATCCACCACAGCGGTCAGGGTGCCGTCACCAAAGCTGACCTTGGTGCCGGGCTGCATCCGCTTGCCGGGCTTTGCCAGGCACTCCCACTGGTCGCCTTTGACCTGACGGAGGAGCAGCAGCTCACAGACAGCGCCGGTGGGCTGCTTGACGCCAACGATGCGGGCAGGCAGGACCTTGGAATTGTTGACGACGAGCAGGTCGCCCGGCTCCAGATATTCGGGCAGGTCGTGGAAGATCCGGTGCTGGATGCTGTCGTCTTTCTGGCTCAGAACCATCAGCCGTGCAGAGTCGCGGGGGTCTGCGGGCTCCTGTGCAATGAGCTCTTTGGGTAAATCATACCAAAAATCTTTTTTTAACATAGTTAGCATTTGCCTTTCCGATGATTGACACGAATGCCGTATCAATGTTATCATAAAATCTGTATAGACAGTCTTTATTATATTGCATTCGTGTCTGCTTTGCAAGCGGCGCTTGTGTAAATTTGTCTTTTTGAAAGGAAAGGTACTGGAAATGGAAAAACAGTATAGAGTGGGCATTGTTGGTGCAACGGGTATGGTCGGTCAGCGTTTTGTTACGCTGCTGGAGAATCACCCCTGGTTCAAACTGACCACGCTGGCCGCTTCCGGCCGCAGTGCAGGCAAAACCTATGAAGATGCAGTCGGTCCCCGCTGGGCTATGACCAGCCCGATGCCGGAGAGCGTGAAGAAGATGGTGGTGCTGGATGCTTCCAACGTGGAAGAAGTCGCCTCTCAGGTCGATTTTATCTTCTGCGCCGTTAACATGCCCAAAGCCGAGATCAAGGCGCTGGAAGAGGCCTATGCCAAGGCAGAGTGCCCGGTGGTCTCCAACAACAGTGCAAACCGCTTTACCCCGGATGTTCCGATGGTCGTGCCGGAGATCAACGCTGACCATATTGAGATCATCCCGGCACAGCGCAAACGTCTGGGTACCAAGCGCGGTTTTATCGCGGTCAAGTCCAACTGCAGCCTGCAGAGCTATGTGCCTGCCCTGCATCCCCTGATGAAAGACTTTGGCGTCAACAAGGCGCTGGTCTGCACCTATCAGGCCATTTCCGGCGCAGGCAAGACCTTTGACCGGATGCCAGAGATCATCGACAATGTCATCCCCTATATCGGTGGTGAGGAAGAGAAGAGTGAGCGCGAGCCGCTGAAGCTGTGGGGCCACATTGAGGGCAATGAGATCGTCAATGCAGAGAAGCCCACCATCACGGCGCAGTGCTTCCGCGTGCCGGTCTCCGATGGCCACACCGCTGCCGTGTTTGTGAGCTTTGATAAAAAGCCCACCAAAGAGCAGATGCTCGAGGCCTGGGCAAATTTCCGCGGCCCCGCACAGGAGCTCAACCTGCCCAGCGCTCCCAAACAGTTCCTGCACTACTTTGAGGAAGCGGACCGTCCGCAGCCCAAGCTGGACCGCAATACCGAGAACGGTATGGCTGTCTGCATTGGCCGCCTGCGGGAGGACACCCTGTTTGATTACAAGTTTGCCTGCATGAGCCACAACACCCTGCGCGGTGCTGCAGGCGGCGCTGTCCTGCTGGCAGAGCTGCTGGCTGCCAAGGGCTATTTTGACTAATCTGCGCACAATGCGCTGCAAAGGAGTTTTTTAGCATGAAGAATCCTGTCTTTACGGGTGCGGCTGTCGCCATTATCACCCCGATGTATGAGGACGGCAGTGTCAATTTTGACGAGCTGGGCCGTATCATTGAGGATCAGATCGCACGGGGAACGGACGCCGTTGTCATCTGCGGCACCACCGGCGAGTGCTCTACCATGACCGATGAGGAGCAGCTGGCTGCCATCAAATTCACGGTCGATACGGTCAACCACCGCGTCCCCGTCGTGGCAGGTGCAGGTTCCAACGATACCGATCACGGCTGTGCACTGGCGGCAAAATCTGCTGCCTGCGGCGCGGATGCCCTGCTGCTGGTGACCCCGTATTACAACAAGACCAGCCAAGCGGGTTTGGTGGCTCACTTTACCTCCATGGCCGAAGCCGGAGGCATCCCGGTCATCCTGTACAACGTGCCCTCCCGCACGGGCCTGAACATTGCGCCGGAAACGGCTCTGGAGCTGAGCAAGCATCCGCTCATCAACGGCCTGAAAGAGGCTTCCGGCAACATTTCTCAGGTGGCAAAGATCGCGCAGCTCTGCGGCGATGACCTGAACCTCTATTCCGGCAATGATGATCAGGTGGTTCCCCTGCTGTCTCTGGGCGGCAAGGGCGTTATCAGCGTGGTCTCCAACGTCAAGCCGGAGCTGGTACACAACTGCTGCAAGGCATGGTTTGAGGGAGATACGGCAAGGGCCTGCGCCCTGCAGCTGGAAATGCTGCCCCTGTGCGAGGCTCTGTTCTGCGAGGTGAACCCCATCCCGGTCAAGTACGCTATGAATGTACTGGGCTGGAACGCAGGCGAGTGCCGCCTGCCGCTGGTGGAGCCCAGCGATGAGCACAAGACCAAGATCGAACAGGCTCTGGTGGAAGCCGGTCTGATCAAAGAATAACACACGTTGGCAGATGCCCGGCGAGAGGATTCTTCCGGGCATTTTGCCGTATTCTGCATTGCAGGAAAAAGAGGTAAAAACCATGACGGATATTATCATTCAGGGGATTGGCGGCCGGATGGGCCATGTGCTGTGCGACCTGATCGCCCAGAGGGAGGACTGCCGCGTCATTGCCGGCATTGATGTGAAAGACGGCGAGCAGAACGGCATTCCCGTGTATGACAGTCTGGACAAGCTGGAGGGCAAGGGCGATGTCATCATCGATTTCAGCTCCCCTGCTGCCGTGGAAAAGGCCCTGCCTTACTGTGAGGCTCACAAGCTGCCCATCGTGGTCTGCACCACGGGCCTTTCCGAAGAGCTGCAGCTCAAGGTGGTGCAGCTGTCCCGCAGCATCCCGGTGTTCAAGAGCGCCAACATGTCCATGGGCATCAATGTCCTGTCGGAGCTGTGCAAGCGTGCTTCGGCCATCCTGGGCGTGAATTACGACGTGGAGATCGTGGAACAGCATCACCACAACAAGCTGGATGCCCCCAGCGGCACGGCCCTGATGCTGGCAGACGCGATCAATGAGGAGAACGATGGCGCTTACCACTACGTCTATGACCGTTCCTCTGTGCGCCAGAAGCGTGACCCGAAAGAGATCGGCATCAGCTCGGTGCGCGGCGGCAGCATCGTGGGCGACCACGAGGTACTGTTCTGCGGCCCGGACGAGGTCATCACCCTCAAGCACACCGCCTATTCCCGCAGTATTTTTGCAAATGGAGCCATCAATGCGGCTGTTTATCTTGCGAAAAAGGAGCCGGGGCTGTACAATATGAGTGATATGATCGCGGAAATGTGAGCCAGATGTCACATGTTTCTCCGCTGAGGCCCGCAAGGGCAGAATGGAGGGTTTTCTTATGTACGGTGTTTCCAAAATCAGCATCGAGCCAAGCCTCATGATGATCAGCGTGCAGGATGTCGAGTTCAAAGGCAACAGCCTGGCACGCTATTTGCAGATCTTTGCCGACACAGGCGTTGTGGTGGATATGATCAGTCAGAGTGCTCCCCATGGCACCACGATGGATTTCAGCTTTACGGCATCCAGCAGTGACCTGCCGTTGGTGATGAAAGCCATTTCGGCAGCCAATCTGGATAAGGACGCTAAAGCGGCTCCCCTCATCAGCGTGGGCTATTCTAAGCTGAACCTGTTTGGCGAAGAGATGGTCACCAGCTGCGGTGTGGCCGCCCGTGCTCTGAATGCCCTTGCCATGGCAGGCATTGAGGTGCTGCTGATCACCACCAGCGATCTGGATATCTCCCTGCTGGTGCGGGCGGAGAACGAAGATGCCGCCTATGAAGCCCTGAAGAAAGCATACGAACTGTAACTTCCCGGATCTGCTTCATTAAAAATTTTACAGGCAAAAAGAAAGCCCGGAACGGCTTCTCCGTACACGAGAAAACCGTTCCGGGCTTTTTACGATCAAATCGACAGGCCTTGCGGGGCTTATTACAGCGTCACTTTGTGGTAGACCTTTTTCCCCTTTTTGATGACGATGCCCTTTGCCAGCTGTTCAGCGGTAAAGCTGGCCGTGGGAGCCGAAACTTTTTCGCCATCCACCAGGACGCCTCCCTGGGTGACGAGGCGGCGGGCCTCACCGTTGGAGGCAGCTAGACCGGCCTTGACCATCAAGGTCAGGATGCCGATGGAGCCATCGTTCAGGTCCGCGTCCGTCAGCTGGGTGGTGGGCATGTGCTCGGTGTCAGCCTCGCCGCTGAACAGAGCACGGGCGGCGTTCTGGGCCTTGACAGCCTCTTCCTCGCCGTGGACCATCTTGGTCAGCTCATAGGCCAGGATCTCCTTAGCCTCATTCAGGCGCTCGTCTTTCCAGGTGCTCATCTCGTCGATCTGCTCCAGAGGCAGGAACGTCAGCATCCGGATGCACTTCATGACATCGGCATCGCCGACATTGCGCCAGTACTGGTAGAACTCGAACGGGCTGGTCTTGTTGGGGTCGAGCCAGACAGCGTTGCCAGCGGTCTTGCCCATCTTCTTGCCCTGAGAATCGGTCAGCAGGGTGATGGTCATAGCGTAGGCATCTTTCCCCAGCTTACGGCGGATAAGCTCCGTACCGCCCAGCATATTGCTCCACTGATCGTCGCCGCCAAACTGCATATTGCAGCCGTAGTGCTGGAACATGTAGTAGAAGTCGTAGCTCTGCATGATCATGTAGTTGAACTCGAGGAACGACAGGCCTTTCTCCATGCGCTGTTTGTAGCACTCGGCACGGAGCATGTTGTTAACGGAGAAGCAGGCACCCACTTCACGCAGCAGCTCCACGTAGTTCAGGTTCAGCAGCCAGTCGGCGTTGTTCAGCATCAGAGCCTTGCCCTCAGAGAAGTCAATGAAATGTTCCATCTGCTTTTTGAAGCAGGCAGCATTGTGGGCAATGTCCTCCTTGGTGAGCATCTTGCGCATGTCGGTACGGCCGGAGGGGTCGCCGATCATGGTGGTGCCGCCGCCAATCAGGGCGATGGGGCGGTTGCCGGCCATCTGCAGCCGCTTCATCAGGGTCAGGGCCATAAAATGGCCGGCGGTCAGGCTGTCAGCGGTGCAGTCAAAGCCGATGTAGAATGTTGCCTTGCCGTTGTTGATGAGGTCAATGATCTCTTCGTCAGTAATCTGCGCCACCAGGCCGCGGGCTTTGAGTTCTTCGTACAAAGTCATAGAAAAATCCTCCTGTTTCTGGGGCAGAGGGAAAAGAAAACGCCCTCTGCCAAACGTGAAATTTGGCAGAGGGCGAGAAAAATCGCGGTACCACCTCTGTTTGCCGCTCCCTCACGGAAACGGCCTCACGAGTGCACTCCTCAGAGACGGAGAACACTCCTGCGTTTGTAACGCTCGCACGCGGCGCAACCTACTGGAAAATTCGTTCAGCCTGCAGCTCCGGGAGGTATTTCACCTGCTGTTCTGCACGTCCCTTGCACCAACCGGGGCCTCTCTGGGCAGAACCGTTCAGGGTACTTATTCCCGTCATCGCTTTTCACAAGGGTTAGTTTATCACACGAAAAGCGGGTTGTCAACGCCCATTCCGGGTCTGTTCCAGCATTTCGCGGGCATTGGCACGAGAAAGCTCCGTCACATGGTCGCCGGAGATGAGATGCGCCAGTGCATCCACGCGGCCGTCTTCATCCAGCGGATGGATCTCGGTATAGGTCCGCTCATTGGCGATGTTTTTCTGGATCAGCAGGTGGCAGTCCGCCAGAGCCGCGATCTGTGCCGTGTGGGTGATGCACAGAATCTGATGTCCCTCTGCACTCTGGCGCAGTACCTCACCAATGCGGCTGGCTGCTTTGCCCGAAACGCCGCTGTCGATCTCATCGTAAATGACGGTCGGCACAGCGTCTTTGTCTGCCATGGCGTTTTTGATGGCCAGCGTGATGCGGCTCAGCTCACCGCCCGAGGCGATTTTCGCCAGCGGTTTGGGCGCTTCGCCGGGGTTTGTGGAGATATAAAACTCGATGCTGTCCTGCCCGTGGCTGGCCAGAGGCCCGCGGGCGTGGTGCAGAGTCATCCGCACACCGGGCATGTTAAGGAAGTCCAGTGTCCCAGAGATTCGTTTGTTCAGCTCTTCAAAGGCTTTCAGGCGGGTCTGCGTCAGTGTCTCTGCCTTTTCCCGAGCCAGAACGTACAGCCGATGCTGCTCTGCCTGCAGATGTTCTACCCGCTCCTGGGAAGACTGGATCAGTTCCAGCTCCTCCCGGGCTTTCTGCCCGAACGCGATGATATCCTCGACCGTATCACCATACTTCCGTTTGAGTTTATAAATGAGATCAATGCGCTGCTCGATCTCATCCAGTTCGGCGTCATTGGTCTCATAGGCGTCCAGACGGCCGATCAGGTCTGCAGCAGCGTCTTTTGCATTGTAGTAAAGGTCCAGCAGCTGCCCGGCACTGGTCGAGAGCTCGCCGTCCAGCTGGGCGGCCGCGTCCACGGCATTGGAGGCCTCCCCCAACAGATCGACAGCACCCGGTGTCTCATCGTCACCGGAGAGCAGCGCATAGCATTGCGCGATGCGGTCCCGGATGGTAGAAGCATTGGACAGCACCTTGCGGCGGCTTTCCAGCGTCTGCTCCTCCCCGGCGGTCAGCGCGGCATCTTCGATCTCCTGCACCTGATAGCTCAACAGGTCGATACGGCGCTGTTTTTCACTCTCGTCCGTAATCTGAGCGTCCAGTTCCCGCTTGATCTTGACCAGCTCCCGATAAACGGCATAATACTCCTGATACTCGGTACGATTCTGGGCATAGGTGTCCAGAATGCTCTCGTGGTGGGCCGGGTTCAACAGTCCAACGGAATCGTGCTGGCCGTTGATGTTGATGAGCCCGCCGCACAACTCCCGCAGGATCGCTGCGGTGGCAGGCATCCCGTTGATGCGGCAGGTGCTCTTGCCCTCAGCGGTGATCTCTCGGCTCAGGAGCAGTGCTTCAGAGCGCTCATACCCGGCTTTTTCCAGACTGTCCAGCACAGCAGGCGGAACATTTTCAAATGCCGCCCGGATCACCGCCTTTGCAGCACCGGTACGCACCAGATCTTTGGAGGTACGGTTGCCAAGAATGGCGTTGATGGAATCAATGAGAATGGATTTGCCCGCGCCCGTCTCGCCCGTGAGGACGTTGAGACCTTTTTCAAAATGGACATTGGCCTTTTGGATGACGGCCACATTTTCAATTTGCAGGCTGCTTAACATGCTTTGTTCTCCTGCCCTACCCTTTTCTTGTTAGTGCTGCCCGATGTGGTGGGTCAGCTCATTGCAGATGGTTTTGGCATCCCGTTCGGAACGCGCCACAATGAGGAACGTATCATCACCGGAAAGGGTACCGACAACATTCTTCCACTTGAGCGCGTCAAACACCTCACAGGCGGCATTTGCCATGCCGGAGTAGCATTTTACCAGCACTACATGGCCGGCATAGTCTACCCCCAGCACCGACTCGTGAAAGATCGTTTCAAAGCGGCCCTGCATTTTAGGGTTCAGACTCTCATTGTGGCTGGAAACGTAGCGGTAGCCATCACTGGTGGCTGCTTTGACCAGGCAAAGCTCCCGGATATCCCGGGAGATGGTAGCCTGCGTGACAGCAAAGCCCTCTTCCCGCAGGTGCTCCAGCAATACCTCCTGCCGGCTGATGGGATGCTCCTGAATCAGCCGCAGAATCGTCTGCTGACGCTCGGCTTTCCCTTTGGCGTCTCCGGAAGTGGTTCGGTTCATACGCAATCCCTCTTTCGTTATCGTCTGCTCCGCAGTTTCTGGTCAATGGCCTGGAACTGGTCGGCGTTTCCAAATGTGATGAGCTGTACGATCTGGTTGGACAGGCGGATCTCGGCCGTTGCACCTGCCCGCATAGGGTAGCCGGAGGCCCCGTCACAGCTGAGGAAGACCTCATCATCTGCCACCTGCCCGACACAAATGTTGATCTTGCGCTCCTGTGCGAATACCATAGCGGGGCTGGCAAGGCTGTGGGGGCAGATGGGCGTTACCACAATGCCCTTGGTCCGGGAGTCCAGGATAGGCCCGCCTGCGGCCAGCGAATAGGCTGTGGAACCTGTGGGCGTGGCCACAATGACACCGTCGCCCCGGTAATGTTCTACCAGAATATCATCGCAGTAAATGCTGAAATCAATAGCCTGCTGCAAACGGCCCTTGGTCACGACAACATCGTTCAGGGCGTGGCCTTTCCAGTTGTCTTCTCCCAGCACCCGCGCATAGAGCAGCATCCGGCTGTCCAGCGAGTACTCGCCCCTGGCGACCGCCGCCAGCTTTGTTTCCATTTCGTTCACCTCACAGGTGGCCAGAAAGCCGCAGCGGCCCAGGTTGACGCCGAGGATGGGCTTTTTATACTCCAGCGTGAGGTTGGCTTCGTGCAGGATGGTGCCATCACCGCCAATGGTCAGGATGATGTCTGCCTGCTGCAGGCACTCTTTTTCCGGCAGGTAAGAAACGCCCATGGTGTTGCAGCTGGCCTGCAGTTCTTCCCGCATCAGGACATGGGAGCCATGGTTGAGCAGGATCTGCGCGGCACGCACAGCAATGACATCCGCCAACTGTTTGTCAGGGTTCGGGGAGATCATAACGGTCATACGGCGTTTCCTCCTGCTAGTTTATTTGTCCAGCGTGGAATGGCTTGCAGTAACCACCTGCTCGGCCACAGAATCATCCAGAACGCCGGGCTGCTCACTCTTCTGTACAAACATCAAGTACTCAATGTTGCCCTCAGGGCCCTTGACGGGGCTGAAATCCAGCCCGCATACTTTGAACCCGTTGGCGGCTGCGTAGCCCATGGCATTGTGCAGCACTTCGCGGTGGGTAGCCGGGTCACGCACGACACCGTTCTTGCCAACTTTCTCGCGGCCAGCCTCAAACTGAGGCTTGACCAGGCAGACACCCATGGCGTCCGGCGTAGTGATAGCCTGTGCCACCGGGAAAATATGATGCAGCGAGATAAACGAGACATCCACGCTGAAAAACTCAATGGGCTCTTCCAGCATATCAGGGGTAACATTGCGGATGTTCGTCCGCTCCATATTCACCACCCGCTCGTCGGTGCGCAGGCTCCAGGCCAGCTGGCCGTAGCCAACATCCACCGCGTAGACCTTGACCGCACCGTTCTGCAGCATACAATCGGTAAAACCGCCGGTCGAGGCACCAATGTCCATACAGACTTTTCCATTCGGGGTCAGCGGGAAGCACTGCATGGCTTTTTCCAGCTTCAGGCCGCCGCGGCTGACATAACCGATATCATGGCCACGCACTTCCACTTTGGCATCTTCTTTGATCATTTCACCGGCTTTGTCCACTTTCTGCTCGTTGACAAAGACAACACCTGCCATGATCATGGCTTTGGCGCGCTCACGGCTCTGGATGAGTCCGTGCTGCACCAGATATTGGTCCAATCGAATTTTCAAACCTTGGCCTCTCCTTTCGCTTCCGGGGCCTGTACGGTCTCCCGCACCGCCTGTGCCAGATGCTCCGCATCCAGCCCGGTCACCTGCTTGATCTGGGGCACCGTGGCATGGGGCAGGCAGAGCTGCTCCACCGCTGTGTGAATGTATCTGCCGTTCCATCCGGCGTGCTGCAGGGCCATTTCCAGATGCTCTCCAATGCCGCCGCAGGCGACGCACTCTTCCGCCATCAGAACAACGTCATACCGCATGATCTCGCGGATGAGTTCTTCCGTAAAGGGGAAGATCTTCACGAGCTTGTAAACATCACAGGGGATGTTTTCCGCGCCCAGCAGCTTTGCCGCGTTCAGTACGTCCTCCACTTCGTCCGCATAGCTGACCAGAACGATCTTTGCGCCCGGCGCAGTGTAGAGGTGATCGTACTCCTTACCTGAGCAGCCATACTGCGCCAATGCCTTGCTCTCACCGCCGCGCGGGTAGCGGATGGCGCGGGGGCCCTGCATCTCATTGCTCAGCAGAATGGGAAGCCAGTATTTGAGCTCTGCATAGTTGGAGGGAGAATAGATGGGCATCCCAACCTGGCTGAGGAATGCCGGGTCATAGATGCCCTGATGCGTCTCACCATCGGCCGGGACAAAACCGGCACGGTCAATGGCGAAGACCACATTCTCTTTCAACAGGTTGACGTCATGAATGATCTGATCGTAGGAACGCTGGAGGAATGTGGAATAAATACACACCACCGGGAGCATTCCCTGGCTGGCCAGACCGGCCGCAAAAGTCACAGCGTGCTGTTCTGCCATGCCAACATCAAAAAAGCGCTTGGGGTGCGTATGGTAGAAGAACTGCAGGCCAGTGCCATATTTCATGGCGGCGGTAATGGCACAGATCTTCTCATTCTCACTTCCCTGCTTATTGAGCAGGTTGCCAAACACGGTCGAGAACGATTCTTTCGGAGCTACCTCCGGGTCCGGGATACTGTGAGCCAAATCAAAGGTCGAAACGCCATGGAAGTTGCCGGGGTTTGCCTCTGCCGGGGCGTAGCCCTTGCCCTTTTTGGTCACAACATGGAGGAAATGGGGGCCGGGCTGGCTGCAGATGGCGCGCAGCGTGCGCTCCAGCTCTGCTTCGTCATGGCCGTCAATGGGTCCGAAATAATGAAACCCCATATCCTCAAACATGGTAGAATGGTACATGGCCCGGCGCACCATGCTCTTACCGCCCTGAATGGCGGATTTGAGCGGCGGACCGACCACGGGGACCCCATCCAGAAACGTCCGGACGTTCTCTTTTGCATCAATGTAACGGCTCGTGGTGCGCAGATGGCTGAAATACCGTGCCAGCGCACCAACGTTTTTGGAAATGGACATCTTGTTGTCGTTGAGGACCACCAGCAGGTTGTCCAGCCCGCCAATGTTGTTCATCCCCTCGTAGACCATGCCGCCCGTGAACGAGCCATCGCCAATGACGGCAACCACATGGCCCGGCTCCCCCCGCAGTTTCCTGGCCCAGGCCATGCCAATAGCCAGGGAGAGCGAGGTGTTGCCGTGACCCGCCACAAAGGCGTCATGGACGCTCTCTTTTGGGTTGGGGAAACCGGAAATGCCATCCAGCTGCCGCAGCTTGGCAAAGCCCTCCCGGCGGCCGGTCAGCAGTTTATGGGTATAGCACTGATGGCCGACGTCAAACACGATCTCGTCTTTCGGCGTTTCCAATACACGGTGCAATGCAACGGTCAGCTCTACCGCACCGAGGTTGGAGGCGAGATGTCCACCTGTTTTGGAAACATGATCCAGCAGAAATGCCCGGATCTCTTCACACAGCTGATTGACCTGCCCGCTCGAAAGCTTTTTCAAATCGCTAGGCTGTGAAATTTTTTCGAGCAAAGGAAAATTCATAGCTCCACGTCCTTCTCATTTTTCTTCCTGAAAATTCTCACACCGGGCTCATCGGGTAAAGGAGCCCTACCGCAACACCGACCAGAACGCCTGCCACCACCTGCAGCGGTGTATGGCCGACCATCTCTTTCAGGTGCATGTTCTGCAAAAACGGCGAATTTTGCTCACTGATGTCGATCCACTGCTCGATCATCTGGTTCAACACTTTGGCCTGCTCGCCGGTCTCATGCCGCACGCCCATGGCGTCGTGCATGGTGATAATGGCGACAACACTTGCAACTGCAAAGATCGAGGAGCCGACTCCCGCGCTGCGTGCCGTTGCGATGACCATTGCACAAACGGTCGCGCTGTGTGCGCTGGGCATACCGCCGTCGCCCCACATCCGCTCCAGCTGAAATTTGCCGAGCAGGATAAAATTGATGATCGTCTTGAGCACCTGGGCTACAAACCAGCCCAGAAGCGATACGGTCAGGATCTCGTTTACCGAGAACAGATCTTTGATCAATTGCATGTTTTGTCCACCTTCTTGTGTATTTCCTCAGCTGCGCCGGACCAGAAGCTCCCTGGCCAGCTCCACCAGGAACGCGCTCTTCTCCCCGAACTCCCGGTGGAGCGAAGCGCAGGTCTCGTTGTTCAATTTCTTGGCCAGCTCCATAGCGCCGTCTGTGCCAAACAGGGTCACAAACGTGGTCTTGCCGTTCTCGCTATCGCTGCCAATGGGCTTGCCCAGCTGCTCCTGTGAGCCGACTACATCCAGCACGTCATCCACGATCTGGAACACCAGACCGATGCCGTACGCATAGTCTTCCAGCTCTTTGCTCTGCTGTTCCGTTGCCTGTGCGGCGGCGGCACCCATCTGGATGGCAGCATTGATGAGCGCACCCGTCTTGTGGCGGTGGATCAGGCGCAGTTGTTCTTCGGTGGCGGCAAGTGCCTCATATTTGAGGTCCAGCTCCTGGCCGTAGACCATACCGTGGCTGCCAGCCCCCATGCCCAGTGCCTGTGCGGCACGGACACGGATCTCAGCCGAAGCCGGAGCGTGTGCAACGGCGTTGAATGCTTCCGTCAGCAGGACATCGCCGGCCAGCATGGCAGTGGCTTCTCCAAATGCCTTGTGGCAGGAGGGTTTGCCGCGGCGCAGGTCATCGTTGTCCATGCAGGGCAGGTCATCATGGATGAGAGAATAGCAGTGCAGCATCTCGACCGCCGCCGCAAACTGCTCGGCTGCCTCGGCATTGCCATGGAGCATATCGCAGACGGACAGCACCAGTACCGCACGGATGCGCTTGCCGCCGCTCATCAGGCTGTAGCGGGCCGCGCGGCAGACCTCGGATTCCTCCGGCAGGTAGGTATTGCAGGCGGCTTCCAGTGCACGGTTGACCCGGGCAAGATATTCATGATACTGCTTTTCGTAATCCATATGGACTTCCTCCTTCAATCGTCGGCTGCAGCGGGCTTTGCCGCGCTGCGTTTTGCGTCGATCTCGTCGATTTGCAGAGAGGCTTTTTCCAGTGTCGCTCTGCAATATTCCATCAGTGAGGCCGCTTCCGCGTACAGCTTGACCGATTCGGCCAGTGTGGTATCCTCACTTTGCATCTGGGTTAAAATCGTATCCAGACGGGCCATCCCGTCCTCAAAGGTTTTGGGTGCTCTCATCTTGTTCCTCCACGGAGATGACTGTGCAATGTGCAAGTTTTGCAGCTCCCCGCACAGTGACCGTATCTCCTGCACGCAGAGAATCCGCGGTGCAGAGCTTTTTGTTTTTATCGTAGAGCATGGCATAGCCGCGGGCCAGCACCTGATAAGGGCTCAGGGAGCCAGCCAGGGCCGCGGCGTGGCCGAGCTGCTCTTTTTTGTTACGGAGCTTTTGCTGCATCGCCTGCTGAAGCTGCTCCTGCCGTGCAGCAAGGCTCTGCCGCCGAGCGGCCAGCGGAGTGCGTACCGCTTCCGGCGAAAGCGTCTGCTCCGCCTGCATAAGCTCATTATAGCATATTTTCAGCTGGTTTTGCATTATATTCTGAATATTTTGTTCCAGGTTGTATAATTTGCGCGCCAGTTCCGCCCTGTCTGGTACAGCCAGCTCTGCTGCTGCCGAGGGGGTAGGCGCACGCTGATCTGCAACAAAGTCCAGAATCGTGAAATCGATCTCGTGTCCGATGGCACTGATGAGGGGCGTTTTGCAGCGGTAAGCTGCCCGGGCAATGATCTCCGCGTTGAAGACCCAGAGGTCTTCCCGACTGCCGCCGCCACGGGCCACAATGATGGTGTCCACTTCCCCGCTTTTATCCAGCCGGTCGATGGCGGCAGCGATCTCTTTGGCGGCTTCAAAGCCCTGCACGTTGACCGGGCAGAGCAGCAGCCTCACCGCAGGCCAGCGGCGGGAGATGATGTTGCGGATATCCTGCAGCGCAGCTCCCGTTTTGCTGGTAACGATCCCGATGCATTTGGGGTAAGCAGGCAGCGGCTTTTTGTGCTCTGGAGCAAACAGGCCCTCTTGTTCCAGCTTTGCTTTCAGCTGCTCAAAGGCCAGCTGTGCAGAGCCGATGCCATCCGGAAACATATCGTTGACATAGACCTGAAATGCACCATCCCGCTCATAAAGGGTGGCACGGCAGCGGACGATGACTTTCATTCCCTCTTCCGGGCGGAAGCCAAGCCGCCGCGCGTCCGAGCGGAACATGACCGCTTTCACACTGCTGGCCTCATCCCGGAGGGAAAAATAGCAGTGTCCGCTCCGGGAATTCTGCACAAAATTAGCGATCTCACCTCGCAGAGCCAGATCAAACAAAATGTCGTTTGCATCCAGAAGTGTTTTGACATACTGGTTCAGGGCGGAAACCGAGATCACTTCAGCCATAATCCGGCCTCCCGTGCCGCCAGGATCGAAACTCCAATGGCGTTATCGCTGGAGTACTGTCCCGGCACAAAGTAGACCTTGGGCAGACGCTGCTGCACCCAGGCATGGATAATATCACTGCTCATCACGCCGCCGGCGCAGACCACCGGGAGCCCGGGATATTCTTTCTGAGCCGCTTTTGTCATTTTCACAACGGTATCGGCCACGCAGAGCAGGCAGTACTTGCAGACATACTCCGGGCTTTTTCCTTCTTTGAGCAGGGCATTGCACTGATTTTCCAGCCCGGAGAGGCTGCACTGCATCCCTCGGACACTGGATCTTGGCTTGATAGGCTCGGTACAGTTTGCCGCAAGGTGAGAAACTTCCGCACCCGCCGGGAAGCCAAAGCCCAGTTTGACACCCACCCGATCCACAGCCTGTCCGGCATAGAGGTCTGTGCTGGTGCCAAGGGTCTCGATGCGTCGGACTTCATCACAGAGCAGCAGGTCGGTGGTGCCGCCGGAAATATGAAACAGCAGCACTTTCTGGCGGAACAGTTTGTCCCCCTCCGCAGCAAAAAGCGCGGCGGCCGCATGGCCCTGCTGGTGCGTCGTATGGATGAGCGGGATGCCCCGGGCCAGCGCAAAGGCCGTGGCCGCGTTGACGCCTGCCAGGAAGCAGGGCATATAACTTCCCTCCACCGGACGCGGTTTCTGGGAGACACCCACCGCTGCGATTTGGGTCAGATCAAACTCATGACCAAGCTCTCCCAGCATTTCCGGGAGTGCTACCGTGTGGTGGAACAACGCATCACTCTGGCGCAGCCCAAGCTGGCCCTCCTTGACCGGGAGAAACCGCTTCTTTGCGCAAACAACCTCTCCGGCTGTATCAAAAACGGCCAGAGAGGTTGCATAGTTGCTTGTGTCGATTCCAAGTGTGTAACAGCTCACAGCTCTTCAGACTCCATCGCATCGGCAGCATCGAGCCCTTTCTCGCGGGCTACTGCACCCAGCAGACCGTTAACGAACTGGTAGTCCTCGTCCGCGCCGTATTTCTTGGTCAGCTCAACCGCCTCGTTGATGACAACGCCAGGCTTTTTCTCGTCGCCGTACAGCATCTCTGCCAGAGCAAGACGCAGCACGGTCAGGCTGACACGGGGCAGACGCTCCATGGTCCAGTTGCGCAGATGGTCACGGATGAGGTCATCCACCTCAGCCGAGTGGCCGTAGTAAGCGCGCAGCAGGCGCTGACCGAACACATCCACAGGATGCTCTTCGTCGCACTCTGCGTGGTTATCGAGTGCTTCTTCCAGAGCGATATCACCAAAGGTCTGAGAAAATGCCAGCAGAAAGGCGTTTTCGCGGGCTTCACGACGGGGCAAAATTTTATCCATAATATTCCTCTCGCAGCAGGGCGTTCCGCAGCCACAGCCGCAGAAGCCCTGCTTTTGTTTTTATTCACATTCTTTGGGGGTTGATCAGTCGATTGCGGCATCCTGTGCCGGAGCAAGGCCCGCGATCACAAGGTCTACACGGCTGACGGTGACGTTCGTCATGTTCTGGACGGCTGTTTTGACGTTTTCCTGCACCTTTTCCGCCACGGAGGGGATGCGCGCGCCGAATGCGACGACGAGATGCAGGGTAATCTCAGCCGTGCCATCCCGCATTTCTACCGTAACAGGAGACTGCACGTTAGCACGCTCCAAAAAGTCTTTTACTTTCCGGTTCTGGCTGCCGCAGGAAACTTCTGCAACGCCCGCTACTTCCAATGCGGCACAACGCGCAATCTTACCCAGGACTTCGGTCGAAATCTGCAGGCTGCCGCCTCTAAGATCCATATTCTGTAATTCCATTCTATGGTCCTCCATCCAAAATGAGCGCAAGCTCATTCTATTTTGTTTTGGTCTGTGCAGAGAATTCTCCCTGCCATTGAATGCTTACTGTTATTATACCATTCTTTCTGCATTTTCACAACACCTTACTTCACTTCTACCACAGTGATATTCTGGGCGGTCACAGAGCTTTTACTCAAAACGATGTCCCGGATCTGTGCCACCTGCGCGGCGGTCAGAGCGTCGCCGGAGGTCATGACGGTCAGATCAGCCCGGCCGGACTGCAAAAAGCACAGGCAGTCCGCGAAGCCTTTGGCTTTGACCAGCGTTTCGATCTCATTTTCCGCATTGAGGTCTTCCAGGTTTCCGGTCAGTTGCCGCGCGTAGGATTTCTTTTCCTCGGCGGAGAGGTTGGAGCTTTTGAGCGTTTTCTGGATGGTATCCAGTGCGGCATCGTGGGCTTTTTCCCGCTTGAGGCGGGCTTCTTCAAAAAATTTGGAGCCGGAGTCGTTTGCCACGCTGACAAGCTGTGCCTCGCCGTAATTCTTGTTGGCACTGGAAACCGCTTCTGCTTCCGTCATCAACCCATCCGTGATGGGAGAAGCCGCAACAGCCTCCTCTTCTGTCTCGACCACAGCGGCTGAAACATTGACAGCATCTTCATTCAGGCTGACTCCGGTGCGGGAATATTGCCAGTTAAGGTAAACTGCTACCACCAGAGCGGCGGCCAATGTAATGGCAGTGGCCTTGCGGGTCGTACTTTTTGCAGTGGCTCTCATGTTCGTTCCTCCTTGCAAATACAAATCGCAAATACAAATCAGTTTCGGGTACGGCGCTGCTCCACACAGACGCGGTTGGACGGAACATCCAGCAGGGCACCTACCAGCTCTGTGATGCGGGAGGCGACCCGGACATCTCCGCCGCCCTCGCAGACGACCGCCACACCGCAGATGGTCGGTAGATAAACAGTTTGTTCCAGTGCGGTCCCGTCGTCCAGCAGCACATGGGTCTGCTGCGTCTGGGTCTGTCCCGAGAGCGTGTCCAAGGCATAAACGGTCTCCTCCCCGCTTTCCAGTGTGAGCATCACAGTGGTCTTTCCTGCTCCCTGTACCTGCTCGATCAGCTCTGTCAGCTGCTGCTCCAGCTGTGTTTTGTAAGTACCCTCCTCCGGAGATACAGCCTGCGGTGCCGCCGGGGCTTTTGCCGGGAACAACTCTGAAAGCAAAATGAGCGCCATGGCGATGCAGCCCAGAACCAATGCAAGCCGTGCACGGTTTTGCTTTTTCAGCAGGGTTTGCAGCCACTTCCTCAGTTCCGAAAGTTCTGGCTTCATGGTGTTTCCTCCCCCGCTGCAGCGATCCGGATCTGTTTCGGCAGCAGCTGAAGCTTTTCCTGCAAAAAGGCACCTGCCTGCTGCCGTTCTTCCGCGGTACAGTTTGCCGGGAGCGTCATTTGTGCGGAACAAATAGCGACAACCGAATCGGTCTCTTTCAGCATCACGGCTACCGAAGCTTCTCTCCCGGTTTTCGTGCACCACTGTTCCGCGAGTGTCTGTTCCAGCTGCGCCTGCGTCTGCGCTAAAATGGCCGTTTCGGGCGATGCAATGGAAACCGGCTCCTGCACTGGAACTAAAAGCGCCCGGAGCTGCACATGGGCTTGCGGCACGGTGCGGGCAAACACTACTAGAATATATAGCCCTGCCACGGCTTTTATGCACCGCCGGGCCCATGTGCTGCCCGCCAGTTGCGTGGTCAGCTCTGCACAGATACAGGCGATACAGAAAATCGCCACGGCCCGTTCCAACGGCTGCATTTACCCACCTCCCGCAAGAAACAAAAATACCGTTCCCATTATAAATAATCCAAAGAAAAGCGCGGTTGCTGCCGCCATACAACGGACCGCTTCGGCAAAGCAATCCAGTAAGGCCTTACAGCGGATGTTCCCTGTCAGGCTGCAAAACAGGCTGCATCCGAACAAAAGAGCCAGCTGGAGCATCATGCCGAGATACAGCGGGAAAAATTCCGCCCCAAGAAACGCAATGGCCGCAAGGCCGAGGCCGCTTTTCAAGAGCTGGATTCCTGCGAGAAACGCTTCTGAAACATCGCTTAAAGTCTGCCCTACAATGGGGACGCTCCCGGCCAGAAGCTGGCCTGTGCGGAGCGCGGCACGGTCCAGCTGCAATGCTGTAACCCGCTGCAACCCCAGCAAAAGTGCCAGAAACTTCCCCGCCCAATGAAGTGCCTGGCGCAGCAAAGCGCCTGTGCTTTGGCAGAAAGCGGCAAGCCCGTGATCTGTGCTGATGCAGCAGGCCATGCTGAGAGCCAGATAGCATTGCAGCAAGGGCCGGACAAATGCTGTCAGGCACTGCGCCAGAAAGCAGAGGATCGTCAGAAAAAATCCGCTGGCCGCGCTGCCTGCTGCCGTTTCCCCACCCATGGTCAGGACTCCGGCATAGACCGGGAGAAACCCCAGCAAAAAGCCGCGCCACTCTCCCATCTGTGCACAGAGCTGTTCCGCAAGCGTGAGGAGCTTGCTCCAGAGGAGAACACCGCACCCACCTGCCGCGATCAGATCAAGCAGTTCGCCGTTGGTGGTCTCACTTGTCAGAAAAGACAAAAGCGCAGCAAGGAGCAAAAATAACAGCGCATCCGTGCTGCCGCGCAGTGTCTCCTGCAAGGCAGCTGCCATGGAACCGTGGAAGAGCTTTTTTAAGGCGTCGAGCGGGGCATCCGCAAAATCCGAAATGCTTACCGGGCTTTGTTCGAGGTAAGGCTGCCACTGTTCTGCCCCGGGGATGCCGGATAGAGTTGTTTCGTCCAGAGCCAGTGCCGCCGGGGTAATGATGCAGAGGCTTGTCCAGACCAGAAAAAGGGCAAAAAGAAGCTTTTTGAATCCATGTTGTTTCATCCAAGAACACTCCAGATCCGTTGTCCGATCTCTTCCAGCAGCGGCCACGCCGCCGCCAGCACCAAAAGCCGCCCAGCCAGCGCAGCGCACCATGCCAGCGATTCCGCTCCGGCTTCCTCGCAGAGCGTCCGTGCGTAGTCGGTCAGCAGAACGATGCCCGTACAGCGCAGCAGACAGCCGTATGCATCTCCGCCGGCGCGTTGCTCCAACCGGACAAGCCCGGAAAGAACACTTTGCGCGGCACTCCCGACCCGGGCCAGCAAAATCAGGGCCGCGGCCATGGAAACCAGCAGTGAAAAAGTCGGGGCGCTTTTCTGGAACAGTGCATACAAAACTGCCGCCAGCACGGCAATGGCAAGGCTGGAAAGAGCAAGGCTCATATTGCGAATAAAGATTTTATGGTGACAAACAATGCGCTGATCTGCTTGACCAGAATGGACAAGACTACCACGAGCCCGGCCAATGTCGTCATCATGGCCTGATCTTCCCGGCCGGAACGGATCAGCAACTGGTTGAGCACCGCTACGATGATGCCGATGGCCGCAATTTTGAAAATGAGATCAATTTCCATTGCCCGGTTTCCTCCCTGTATTTGAAACGAAGTTTTGCGCTTTAAAAAAGGAGAATGGCTGCCGTAAGTCCAAGAAGTATCCCGAGTTTCGGGGCAAGCACCAGGCGGCTCTGTGCGGCTTTTTCCTGCTGCTGCAAAAAGCTGCGGAAGCGCTCTTGATAAAATGCCAGCCTGCTGCACGCCTGTTCTGCTTCCGTATGGCCAAGGGCGGAAAAGCACTCCGCAAAGCAGGCGGCTTCCTGCGGAGAGAAACTCTGCGGTGGAATGGCTGTCTGAATCATTTTGGCGGAGCAGAAGAGTTTGTGCTCACGCTGTAACTTTTTCGCCAGCATGTTCAGGTCAGCCCGGCGGAATGTGATCTCCTGCTCGATCTCCTCCAGGAGCGCAATGGTTTGCCGGAGTGCTTCCAGATGCTCCTGCGTGCGGATGCAGACGGCATCCCCTGCGCACCAGCCGCACACCACCAAAAAGAATGTGCCCACCAGCCGTAAAGCCGTCATAATATCCGCACCGCGGCAACCTGACCCGGATGATCCCGGCCACGAAGCAGCACGGCAGCCTGCAACGCCCCGCAGGCTCGGAACTCCTGCAGCTGTGGACGGCAGAATGCTTCTTCCCAGCTAGAGGCATGGAGAGTGGCAATAATAGCGGCACCACTGAACATTCCCTGTTCCAGCGCCCGGACTTCTTCCGTGCCGCCAAGCTCGTCCAGCAGGATAAACTGGGGCGAGAGGGTGCGCAAAGCCATCTGGACAGCCATTGCCTTGGGCAGGCCTGAAATTTCATCAACGGCCATGGTTTTCTGCTCGTAAGGAACGGTGGCTCCCGGGCAGATTTCCCGGCGTTCATCAATGACGCAGACGGTTTTGTCCCGTGCGGCCAGTGCCTGCGCTATGCTGCGCAAAAGGGTGGTTTTGCCACTGTCCGGCTCGCCGATCAAAAGCACCCCCGTCAGCCTTTGTTCCAGCAGGCTGCGCAGTTCTTCTGGTAAAGTGATCCATTTCCACCGGGCAATGCGGAGGTTGACTGAGTGGAGCTGCTGCAAAACCGCGCCCTGTGTTGGATGCAGAAAAAAGCGTCCGCCAAGACCTGCCCGGCAGCCATTTGGCAGGGTGACATACCCTTGGGCGACTTCCGCCTGATGGGTGTGGACGGAGCCATCGCAGAGCGTGAGGAAAATCTCATCCATCTGCAGCTGGGTCAACACGATTTGCCGGAGCGCCGGGACGCAGGCCGACGTGCAGAGAACGCCGGAAATGGTCATCTGCACCGGACAGCCCACCCGCAGCCGAATCTCATGGACCTGCTCTGCCAGTTCAACCGGGAGTTCTGCCAGCGGCCGGGAAAGCCAGCTGGGCAGAGACTGAATCGCGCGGTAATACTCGTCCATTTTTATTTCCCCTTTCCGGACGATTTTGGATTTTTAGTCCTCTTGTCCTCACTGTATGGCGGCAGGCTTGCATTTAGAACCGCAGCAAAAAAGCAGCCCCACGGTGGAGCACTTTCCACGGTAAGGCTGCTTGCAAGATTTGATTTGAATTTTAATTTTCCAGCATGGCAAGGAATTCCGCTTCTGTCAGGACGGTCACCCCCAGGGATCGCGCCTTGGTCAGTTTGGAACCGGCTGCCGCACCCGCTACGACATAAGAAGTCTTTTTGGAAACAGAGCCGCTGGCCTTGCCGCCGTTCTTCACGATAAGAGCTTCCGCCTCGTTACGGGAAAGAGTTTCCAGTGTGCCGGTGACCACCAGTGTTTTCCCGGCCAGCTTGTCACCCTTGGGTTCCCCTTTCCACTGCATGTTAACGCCCGCGTCGGCCAAGCGGTGGATAAGATCGGTGGTTCCGTCCTTGGCGAAGAACTCCACTACGCTCTGGGCCATCACACCGCCAAAGCCGTCGATCTCGCTGATGCTTTCGATGGTGGCTTCCCGGATGGCCTGCATGGAGCCAAAATGTTCTGCCAGCAAAGCGGCGGCCTTATCCCCGATGTTGCGGATGCCAAAGCCAAAGAGGAGCTTGTCCAGATTGTTCTGCTTGGAGCGCTCGATGGCCTGCAGCAGATTGGCGGCACTCTTTTCCTTGAATTTTTCCAGTGTCAGCAGCTGCTCCATCGTCAGAGTATAAATATCTGCCGCTGAGTGGACAAGACCTTTTTCAACCAATTGGGTGGCAACTGCCGTGCCAAGGCCATCAATATCCATGGCATCACGGGATGCAAAATGAATGAGGTTGCGCAGAGCCTGGGCCGGGCATTCCGGGTTGACACAGCGCAGGGCGGCTTCATCTTCCAGATGAACGACCGGTGCCCCGCAGGAGGGGCAGATCTCCGGCATCTGATAAGGCTCTGCATCCTCTGCATGACTGGTCACACCGATGACTTCCGGAATGATATCGCCCGCCTTACGCACCTGAATGGTGTCGCCAATGCAGAGGCCAAACTGTTTGATGAAATCCTCGTTGTGCAGAGTGGCGCGGGCAACGGTGGTGCCGGCGAGGAAAACCGGGTCAAAACAGGCGGTGGGCGTCAACACACCGGTGCGGCCAACCGCCACATCAATGCTGCGCAGAACCGTTTCCTTGACCTCCGGTGGGTACTTGAACGCAATGGCCCAGCGCGGGAATTTATTGGTGGAGCCCATCAAATCGCGCTGTGCGAAATTGTTGACCTTGATGACCGCGCCGTCCATATCAAAATCGAGCTTGGAACGATTCTGGCCGATCTGTTCGATCTCCGCGATGGCATCCTCAATATCATGAACGACGTGGTAGCGCGGCGAGACCGGGAGGCCCAGACTCTTGAGGTAATCCAGACTTTCGGCGTGGGTGGTCAGCTCCTTGCCGCGAATCTGCTGAACATTGAAGATAAAGATGGAAAGGCCACGGCTCCCGGTGATCTTTGCGTCTTTCTGGCGCAGAGATCCGGCGGCTGCGTTCCGCGGGTTTTTGAACGGAGCAGCACCCTGCAGCTCCTGCTCTGCGCAGAGCTTCTGAAATGCTTCGTGGGGCATGTACACCTCACCACGCACCTCCAGAAACTCTGGAGCTCCCTCCAAATGCTTCGGAATGCGGCGGATGGCTTTGACATTGGCCGTTACATCTTCACCGACAACACCATCGCCACGGGTAGAAGCCCGAACCAGCTCGCCGTTTTCATATTCCAGGCTACAGGAAAGACCATCAATTTTGATCTCGACCACATATTCCGGGGTGACACCGGCTTCCTGGACGCGATGGTCAAAGTCGCGCAGTTCGTCATAGGAAAACGCATCCAGCAGGCTTTCCATTTTGACCGCATGGGTCACCTTGGCAAAGCGCCCGCTGGGTGTACCACCCACATGCTGCGTAGGAGAAGCGGGTGTGACCAGCTCCGGATAGGCAGCCTCCAACTCTTTCAGCTCTCGTGTCAGGGCATCGTATTCAAAATCTTCCAGCTCCGGGGCATCCTGATCGTAATAGAGGCGGTTGTTTTTTTCAATGACCGTGCGCAGCTCCTGCACACGCTGCTTTGCCTGTTCCAGTTCCAACATGGTGTCCTTCTCCCTTTGAAAATACTCTCTTTTACCAGTGTATTATACCACAACCGGCCCTCTTTTTCAGCCCCAAGACAGAAGAAAAACGTTCTGCATAGCGGTGCCGATTTTTTGAAGTTGCAGACAAAACTACTCAATTATTGCGTGAAATTGGTGTTTCAATACAACCTGTATTTTTCGCGTTCTGGATGTCGGATCTGAGCTCTGATTGTTGATTTAAAATCAATAACCGAAAAATACAAATTGTTATATTCGAATTATATAGCGATATACCGATATTATTTTTGATAAAATCGGGCATGGATTTTTGTGTCCATCTTGCAATCGCAGCTTCAAGACAACAAAAAAAGAACCCCAGAAAGGCTCTGGAGTTCTTCAAGTTCGTATTCTTTTGAATGAAATATCAGATGGAAATGGTATTGCAAAGACCTCAAATACTCAAAAGAAAATCGCATCGTCGTCAAAATTCCATAGATCATATATAAACGCGCCCAGAATACTTCACTACGTTCCACAATGTATTGCCAGTAAAACATTCCCAGAAAAACCTTACAGTCCCACTTTTGGAAAATCGGCTTTTTTCCATTTTCTCCGGCACTTAAAATCAACTGCATTTCCCCTATTTCCCTCGCTCGCAACATAGTTCATTAAAACACGCCCCAAATTTTTTGTCAATATTTGTTCGTCTTGAACAAAAAAGAAAAGTCCCTGTCTGTTTCGCGCCCTCAAAGCGCAATCCAAACAGGGGCTTTTTTCTACCGCCGTCTGCTCCGGCCAACATCTACCATGCATTCTGCTGTACGCAAAATATCATTCTCGGAGCATCCAGCGTTCCACGGCCAAAACTTTTTCATGACGCACACGCACATGTTTCACTCACCTTTTCCCGGTGGGGGTATGCCTGCATCAAAATATCAGTCTTGGCCCCGGCTGTCTCGTTAAAAATATCAATGCACGCTCTTTGCGTTCTTCTCCCGCAGCGTCTTGTACAGCTCGTCCGCCGCCAGCGCTTCCTGGGTAAAGGAGTTGTTCTCCCACCAGTTCACCAGCGCTGCCACTACGGTGATGAGCCCCGTCACCAGCTGTTCCAGCTGAGCGTTGTCAATGGGCAGCGGGCTCTTGCCAAAAGCACTCAGCAGCTGGTTGGCCAGTGCCAGAATCAGACACAGCGTGCGCACGATGGTGCCCGTCGAAATATTCTTCGTCATGGTCATTTTCCTCCATTTTGAAAAATTCTTAACTGTCCCGGATGGGCAGTTCCTTGATCTTGTTGTACAGTGCCGTCCCGGTGCCGTTGCCGCCCAGCTCGTGGTAGCTTTCATAGATGTAGCCCACGTTCGTCAGCCCCTCCATATCTACCCATTCCTGCTTGAGGTAAAAATGGGAGCTCTGGTACAGTCGGTCATGCAGCAGCGCCTTGATGGCCTTTTTCATGTTCTTCTGTTCTTTTACAGTGTCCCAGACGGTCTTCCCCAGCCACCCCAGCACAGCGGCCAGCCCGCTGAATGCCAGTTCGCCCAGGTGCTCCAAGATAAATGTCTGCGTGTCTTTCACCCCCTCACATTTTCCAGCGCGCTTTTGCCTTCCGTACGTCCACATGCACCCAGCCCTTGGCCCGGCCGCTCTTCTTCGGGTACAGGCCGATGCCGCCGGTGTTCGGCAGCAGAGTCTCGGCGTACTGGGCTACGAACTCCGGGGGCGTGTCCTTCACCTGGATGTCTGCCGCGGTGCCGTACAGGTGCTGGCTCTTCGGGCTGCCACCCACTTTCTTGTTGTGGGTCACCGTGCGGTAGGCGCTGGTAATGGTCACGGGGCGGTTGAAATGGTCCCGGATGTTCTGCAGCAGCTGCACCAGTTCATCGCACACGAAGATCGTGTTGGTGCCGTCCTTGCAGGCAAACTCTCTTACCCTAAAGTTGGCGCTCAGTTTCTTCTCGCCGTCCTTGGCGAGGGAATAGCTTTCGATTTCCATGGCTTTTCACCTCCATTTTGAAATTTCACAAATCGTTCAGTGCGGCTCCTACTATCGGGATAAATAATGGTTCGCAGGTAGTTCATTCCGGCTGTCTGCTTTTTCTTTGCGCTCCATTTTGAAATCTCCCGCCCAATGGACGGTTCAATGCAAGCTCCAGAGAAAACCACAATCAGAATTATATGGTGTTTGCGGAATACTAAAGGCGGTACGGTTATTATGTCGTTTCCCATTTTCTATTCGTCAACTTTACTTTTATGTAGTCGCTCTTACCATCTGCTGCAGTAGCAGTAACAGTTATCCATACGGAGGTGTTAAATGCTCCACCAGTAGTGGCTCGTATATAAACATACCCATTACTGTCGGCAACCATGGTTGTTGATGACTTAAATGCTATTTGGCTGCTGTTCTTAGTGAACGTAACTGACCGATTCGTGGCATTTGTTGGTGTAAGCTTAAAATAGATCCAAAGATCATTGTAATTGGAACTGTTCAAATGATCAAAAGCAATCCCAGTCACCGCAACATAGCTCGTATACACGAGGCGGGCCTTGCCGCCTACGCCAACGTACACTTTTTTGACTTTGCGGGCTTTGCCGCCTACCCCTACATACAGGGCTTTCGCTTTGCGGGCTTTGCCACCAACGCCCACGAGTAAATTCTTTCCCATTTTGATTTCTCCCAAAAAGAAAAAGAGCCTACGATTTCTCGTAGACTCTCATTCAAATTTTTTCTTTGTTTCAGGTCAAATCCATTGGTAATGCGGCTTCTCCTCGTGGAACAGCCTCCACCGCAGTGCATCATCCACAAAGATGCAGAGAACGCTCAGCGCCACCCACAGTAGGCTGAACGGCAGGCAGATCTGTCCCAGCAGGTTGCAGGGCAGGCCCGAGTAGTCCCAGATGCCGAGGCCCAGATATAAATTCAGGATGATCCCCGCCACCAGCTCCACGGCTGTCACCAGGGCGCTGCCGCAGAGCGCCTGCTTCCAGATGGGCATTTCCCAGGGCAGGTAGTTGTTTAAGCCCCCGATGAGCACGAAGCACACCCCGCCCACGATGCCCATGGTCCAGTGGGTGCGCCCCCGCCAGAGCAGCTCCACACCCATGTAGAGCATCCCACCCAGCGCCGCTAAGATGGATAGTTTCACAAATTCCCGTTTCATCGCTCCATTGCTCCATTTTGAATTTTTCGCGCAAGCGTCAGCGAGACTGAGAGGTCTCCAGCTTCTTCGCAATGGCCTCCACCTGCTCTTTTGCCTTCTGCAGGATGTCCGCCACTTCGGCTTTCAGGTCCTCCGGCAGCTCCACGCCATAGGAGATGCCCTTCAGCACCGCAAGGCTCGTCTCCCGGCCGATCCACTGCCGCAAAGCGTTGTTATAGGTGGTCTGCTGGGTGATGGCGCTCTGTTTTGCCGTGTACAGCGTCACGATGTCGGCGGCGGAGTACAGCTTGCACTGCTTTCCGTCTGCGTGGTAGGGGTAGGCCGTGGCCCCCAGCATCACCGCGTTGAACACGCCGTCGATGTTGGATTGGTCAGGCACTTCCAGTGAGAAATGCTCCTGCGTCCCGTCCCCGAACAGCACGTCGATGCCCGCCGTGATGGCAGCTTCGCAAGCGTCGGAGGCTTCCTCCAGCTTTTTCGCCCGCAGTGTTTCCATCTGCTCTTCCTCGGTGGGCGGGGTGGGCACTTCGCCGTACTCGTACACCGTGTAGGTGCTGTTTTCGATGCTGATGCCCCAGTATTTCTCGCCCGGGGCCGCATTCTGGTTGTGCTCCTCCACCGTCTTGCTGATGGCGTCGTAGGTGGCAAAGTTCTCCCCCTCTTCCACCGGGGCAGTGTAACCTGGCTGAATCAGTTCCATGTTCTATCCTCCTGACAAGGGCGACAGGGCCCTCCATTTTGAATTTTCTCGAAACCTAAGCGAGACTGAGCGGTTTATTCCTTATTCATATACCAGCAGCACCTTGCCGCTCTCCAATGCACTCCCCGCTCCCGGGTCGCTGCTCTGGCTGGCGATCACGTACCCCTGCACATTGTTGGCTTTCCCGGCATTGGTTGCATAGTCCGCTGTGCCGTTCACGTTTCCGTGAAAATTGCCGTCGCTGGGCGAGAAATAGCTCTTGAACACCCCGTTCAGCGCAATGCGCAAAAAGCAGTTCGCGTCATCCAGCAGGTTCAGTACCAGGTTTCCCTGGTCAGACGCCGTGGTCTGGTAGTAAATTTCCGCCCCGTCCGTGGAGCCGGAAAAGCTGATCTTTTTCGATTTCGCCACGTCCCCGATGGCCGGGAACGCAATGTCCCCGCTCACGGTGCCGCCAGTCTTGTCAAGCTTTTTGTCAAGTGCATCGCCCACCGCTTTTGCGTCGGCGGACATGTTTTCCTGGCGCAGCGTGGGGTCGGTCACCAGCATCAGGCTGCCGTAACTGCCCACGCTCATAGGCCCAAATGCCATTTTTAATCTCCTTTCCTCTTAAGCTTTCCCTTTCAAGGGGAGCTGGCGCAAAGCGCCTGAGAGGTCTTAACGGTATAGTGCTCTTACTCATACACAAACAAAAATTTGTTCGTCGTCAGGCTGCTGTTCGCGCCCGGGTCGCTGGTCTGCACCCCAAAGGTAAAGCCGTTCACGCTGGTCGCCGTGCCGCCGGCACTCGAAGAACCCGCATAGTTGTGGGTATGCCCTGCCGTTGCAAACTGACTTTTATTCACAGCTCTTAGCTCATAATTATTCCAACCTGCGAGCCATGTATAATCTTTATAGTCCATGCCTGATTTTGAATAAGCAAAAGTTGTAGCAGAAGAACTATTGCCATTATCAATGACACTTTTATGCGTATGTCCCTCAGGCGGATAGACACTCGGTTTTCCCGTCACATCGCCCCATGCATGACCGTGAGATGCCGCTGCAAAATCGCCCACGTTCTTTGCAGCGGCCGTGCCAAGCGTCGGGAAATCGATTATGTCGGCTTTTACATGCTTATGCCCTGCGGGGGTAAAGGTGCTGGGTTTGTTGGTGATCTCTCCCCAGCTATAGCTCGGTTTATTGGCTGCTTTTGCCCAAGCCGAGACATCACTGGCAGGAAGACTCTTCGGAAAGTCAGTGATATCCGCCTTGACGTGCTTGTGGGCACTCGGTGCAAATGTGGAGGGCTTGCCCGTAATATCGCCCCATGCATGGGTGTGTCCGCTGGTTGGCAGGCCGGAGAGCTTCTCGTCGATCTCGCTTTCCGTGTAGTAGCGGTCATCATGGGTATGGCTGGCGGCTGCATAGTTGCCTTTTGCCTGGTACAGTGTATCCGTCTTGCCTTTGATGTAAGCCCAGAATGCACTGGCAGGGCGGCGGATCCACCGCTGTTTTTCTTCTTCTGTTCCAGTCCCGGCCCACTGCGTAATGATATAGTCCCCATCTGCTGGCGATGCGGTTCCGGTGCCAAGGGCGTTGATGAGTGCACTCGCATCGTGGGTGTGCGCACTCGGCGCAAACGTACTTGGTTTTCCGGTAATTTCACTCCACGCATAGCTCGGCTTTGTGTCAGCCTTTGCCCAAGCCGAGACATCACTGGCAGGAAGACTCGTCGGAAAGTCGGTAATATCCGCTTTCACATGTTTGTGGGCACTGGGGGCAAATGTGCTCGGCTTGTTGGTGATATCCGCCCACAGGTGCTTATGCCCCGTAGCGCTCTTCCCCGCCAGCTTAGTATCCAGCTCGCTCTCGGTGTAATACCGGTCATCATGGGTGTGCCCGCTGGGCGGGTAACTGGTGGGTTTCCCTGTGATGCTGGCCCAGTCGTGGGTGTCCTGCCCGGGGATGCCAAGGCCCGTGATGTCCGCTTTGGTCACCCCAACCGCTTTGGTCACATGGCCCAGGGCGTCCACGGTCACTTTGTACAGTCCCTCGGCATAGGCCGTGTGCCCGGGGTGGATGTAGAGGTTCGCTTTCTCCGCAATGCCGTTCAGCTTTGCCAGCAGGGCGTCGGTAAAGTCGTTGTGGGAGAGGCCTTTCCCCGCTTCTTTCTGCACATAGCCGGAGAGGTCCACCGTGGTGTCGTCCAGCAGCTCCATTTTGAAATTTCCGGCATCGTCCACGATCTTCGCATAGATGTCATAGTGTTTCGTCACGGAGTTCATCACGAGGTACATGATGTCCTCTTTGGCGTCCGCCGCTGCAGGTACACTGCTCACTTTCTGGAAGCTGGTGTGCTTGCTCCCCGCCACGGCCGTCTTGACGGTGTTCTCCACTTCCGTTTTGGTCTGATAGGTCTTGTCGTTGGTCAGCTGGGAAACTTTCGTCGGTACGCTGACATTCACGTTCTTTTCCGCGTCTACCGTCAGGGCCGTTCCGTTGACCTTTACGCCCTCCAGTACGTTCGTCTGGTAGTTTTCATCGTTGGTCAGCTCGCTCACAGCCGTGGGCATGTGGACATTCACGGTCTTGCCCGTGATGCCTTGCGTCACGCCGTTCACCTGAATGCGCTCGATCACGTTCTCCTGGTAGGAGGCATCGTTTTCCAGCTGATTCACCCGTGTCGGCACCGGGATGTTCACGGTCTTGTTTTCCCCGACGCTCAGCGGGTCGCCGTTCACGAGGATTCGCTCAATGAGGTTCGCCTGGGCGCCCACTGCTTCCAGTGTCTTCACCCGGTTGCTCACGTCGAGGATCGTTTCAATAAACTTCTCGCCAAATTCCTGCAGCTGGCTGAGCTTGGCCAAAATCATTTCTTGTGCCATTGATTCACCTGCCCTCTGTCGCAGGGCCCTCCATTTTGAAATTCGTAAAATCTCATTCGGTCAGGTGCCGTTAACAGACCTGCCAAGGCCATCACTCATGAAAGATGGTGTTCATCATCGCCGTAAACTCGGCATCCGTGGCCGCTCTCGTCGAGATGGTGCCCGCGCTGTTCACGTCCACACCGTCGCCGATCATCACCAGGCCCAGCTCCGTCCGTGTGGCCGGCTTGTTCACCGGGTCTTCTTTCTTGATGAGAGCCAGGATCACGTCAATGTTCTCCTCAGGCGGGCGCACGGCATAAAACCGCACGTAGCCGTCAAAGGTCTGTACCACGCTGGCAAGGCCCGCAGGCGCTGCCGCCTCAAAGTGCTCGAGGTCAGTGGTGGCCAGAGGCGTCAGGGTCGAAAGGCATCCCGGCACCTCGATGTCGCAGTAATATTGGTTTGGGCCGATGGCCGTTCCCAGCCGCTTCCATTCTGTCGTGGGGAGCGTCAGATTAAAACTCAGCGTACCAACGCCAAACAATGTCAGTACCAGCTCGATATCATCCGTCGGGATGTTCCGGGCAAACAGCCGCAGTGCCCCTGTCCGGGTTTCCACTGCCGTTGCCACTCCTGCTACCGTTGCCACGGCATAGCTTTCCAGTGCCGTTGCGCAAAAGGGCGAGTAGCGGTCGGTCAGGTCCTGCACCGGAATGTCGCAGTAGTAGCCGTAGACGCCCTTTGCCGGGGTCAGGGTCTTCCAGCCCGCTTTCGGTGCCACGAGGTTGTAAGTCTTGTAGTAGCCGCCGCTGTATTCGCTCTTGGCCGTGGCAATGGCGTCTTTCGCATTCTCCGAGTATCGCTTGGCCGAGTTCTCGCTGTCCTTGGCGTGACTGGCACTGGTGGCACTCGCTGCCGCGCTGGCCGCACTGGCCTTTGCGCTATTGGCACTGTCCCCTGCACTGGAAGCACTTGCCTTTGCACTGGAGGCCGAGGCGTCCGCGCTGGCTTTGGAGTTCTGGGCGCTCTTCTCGCTGGCATCTGCACTGGCGGAAGCTTGGTCCTTCAACTCTTTCATCTGGTCGAAATAGCGTTTGACAATAGCCATCTGCTCGTTCATCCAGTTGTAAACCCACTCGCCCATCTGCGCGATCCACTCGCGCACTTCCCGCCCGTACAGCGCCTGCCGCACGCCCTTGGCGATGTCTTGAATATTAAATGCCATTTTGAAATCCTCACATATTCAGGTATCCCATCATGCCGCCCACCATCACGGCAGTGCCCGCCAGCTGGGTTTTCACCTTGTTCTGCTGGTCGGTCAGCTTCTTGGGCGGGTTTCCAAAGGTAAACTGGGTGCTGGCCGGGCTGGCAGGGTCGAGGTCGATCTTCGTGCACACGTACCAGCCGTCCACCTCGTGGGGCCCGGAGATGACTTTTGTCTTCTTCATATACCCCAGTCGGTCTGTTACTTCGCCAATATCCGCCCGGTCAAAGGCGGTCAGCGTGATGGAAACTTCGGCCCACTGCTCGTGAGTATCCAGCTCTTCCTGGGCCAGCTTGTCAAGAGATTCTTTTGTCGAGTTCCCGTCTACCAGAAGGTAACGGCAGATCGAGCCGTATTTGTTGCTGGATTCGTAGTTCAGCGCGCTGCCAAGCACCTTGCTGGTCTTGGTCTTCTTAAAGATCCACCAACCCTTGGTCGTGGTGTTGGTGCCCCAGGCGATCACATAGTTGCAGAAATCGCTGGGCAGCTTTTCCTCCACTTCCAGGTCGAGCAGATTCTTGCCGTATTCTACAGTCTGTTTGGTCGTCGTTGTGATGTCCAGCTCATAGCAGAGCGTGATGTCAAAGTACCCGTTGTCTTTTCGGACATACTTCACATACATATACCCGTCGTATTCGTCCAGAAAGTATTTCTGCCAGAACGACCATGCCGTGCCCACCTGCTGGCCCTCGTCAGAGAGGTCTTTTTTCACACCCCGCTGTACCGTCGGGGCTTCCGCGCCCATGCCTGCCAGCTCCCCGTTCGCGTTCGCGTCGTGGAAGATTTTAAACCACAGGCTTGGTGTCCCCTCGCCCTGTTCAAAGTCGTCCCAGTGGGAGCCGTCCGTCTCGCAGGTCAGCACATACTCCTGCGGTTCCAGCAGCATATCATTCTCGTCATAAACGCCCAGACATTCCGTAAAGCAGAGATAAAGTCCCCGGTCAAACGTCAGGTTCTTGTTCGTCAGGTAGCCCATAAAGAGGATGTCGTCATCCTGCTCAACCATGCAGCATACCTGCCGCTCCACAAAGTCGTCTTTTTTCAGGCCATATTTGACGTGCCAGAGCATGTAGGGCACGGTGCATTCATAGCTCCCAATCTGGTTTTTTGTCAGCTGCAAGCTCTGGTCTTTCGCCCAAGGCTTGTCCTCGGCTCCCTCAATAGAGTCTCCCTGAGAGTCGTAAATACAGTAGTTCTGTCCCCAATACATCCCGTGGAGGTCTGACTTGATCTCGCCAATGGTCACTTTGTATCCCATTTTGAAATTTCTCCTTAAAGTCATGGCTCGCCCTTTAGGAGAGCTCCGCGACGCGCCGCCGTCGGCGGACGGAAGCGGCGAGAGGGTTACAAATACCCCGGCTCATACGTCCCACGCACGTGGGCTTCGTCTCCTGCTTCTTTGGTCAGCTGCAAATAATAAATATTCAGCATTCCACCATTGGTGGAAGCGGCGGGTTTGAGTAATATCTTCACCTGCCACTGGAACAGCCCCAATTTAAACAGCGATCCCTGGCTGATGACCTCCCCGTTCTCGTTGTTGTACCGCAGTACATAGCGTGCACCCGAGCCGGAGCCTTTCAGGGTCAGCAGGGCGGGCTTGTCCGTGGGCGGCAGGCGCACCACGGCGCTGGGGCTGTCTGCCGTCAATATGATATCCCCGAGCTTTTGCGGCGCGAGGTCTGTTTCAAAGTTAAAGTCATCCCACAGCCAATCCTCTTCCAAAGGTTTCACCAGATACTTGAACGGATACAGCCGATAGTTCAGCGTAAACTTCGTGTTCTGGCCCGTCTGGGTCGGCTGGTTGCCCATCCACACTTTTCCCTTATAATAAAAGGTAGGCTCGTCGTCCAGGATGATCTTTGCACTCGTCTGGCATTGGAGTGCCAGCTTCTGCTTGATGTCCCGGTACGCAGTCCATACCCGGTTGAAGTCCAGGTCGGAGTAAAACTCCCAGGCGCCCTCCCGCTCGTAAAACACGGGATATCCCGTGATGGAGTGGGAGAGGTCTGCCTGGCCGTTCATCCCCGGCACGTCCAGAGAGATGACTTTTTCACTGGGAGGCTGCACCACGCACTTTTTGGCCGGGATCAGATGAAAATCCCGCGCGGAGTGGTACGCTCCGATCTGGATGTCGTGTCCCGTCAAAAGTGACATGATGTGTTCCTCCTGTTTCATCTAAACGAGGGTTAATTCGGATAATTAGCGGGTGGAACCAGATCATACGAGATGGTCACGGTCATCCGCCCGCTGTCGTCGGTGTCAAACTTGCTTACCCAGCATCTTCCGCGGTAAGTCTTTTCGTCCGGCATGGTCACCTGTACCCGCCGTCCCTGTAACATGCTCATGAGCTTGCGCATCTCGCCCGAAAACGTCCAGGCCCGCACATACCAGCCCGGGTAGTTCTCCAGCGCTTTCTGACTGTATTCCAGATGATAGATGCCCTGCCCATATTCGGTGGCAATGGCCTCTCCCCCTACACAGCCGCTTGCCGCGCACTGGTCCCAGGGGGAGCGGTTCTTGCCATCATGCGTAAAATAGAAGTCCCAGCTTCCCGTACTGTTCGAGTAGGTGTGGGCTTCCGCGTATAAGGTGTTTTCCAGCTGCCCGTGGTAGGAGGGAACGTCATCAAACTGGGTCGCCTCCTCAAAGGGCGCAATGGTTAGAGGCCCTGCCGGGATGAGTCCAAGCTCCGTCGTCCAGAGCACACTCCCCGGGATGATGTTTCCCTGCAGGTCCACGCCCTGGAAACTCAGCTCGTGTCGGCCGATCTCGGTCTCGCCCAAATAGGTGAATCCGTTGACGATCATAGCGTCATCTCCTGTTCCTGCTGGCGATCTTCCCCAGCCCCTCGTCCACGTCGTTGATGATACCGCCCACAAACTTCTTGCCGTTGATACTCAGCTTCATCCGGCTCACGGCCTCTGCCACGCTGTCAATACGCCCGCCCAGCGTCCCGATGGCCTCCACGATGTCCTTGTTGGACATTTCTTCGGTCTTTGGTTCGTCTTTCTGCCAGAGCGCCGCTTTCCGGGCTTCGTCGCGGCGGGAAACGATGTCGGCCAGCTGGGCACTGCGGTCCAGGTCAAAGCCTACCCGCCGTACGCCGTCCGAGAGGTTCTCGTCCAGCCATGCCGCTCCCGCCTGCACGTTGGAGAGGTCCACCAGCGGCTGGATGGTGGGCTGGTATTCCATGGCTTCGTCGGTGGCTGCCAGCAAACGCTTGGAGCAGTCCATGGCCACGCCCAGCGCCCCTTTCGAGACGTCCTCCAGCGTTCGGTTCACGCCCTGTGCGTTGCTGCTGATGCCATTTTGAAGTCCCAGCATCATGTACTGGCCGATCTTGGCAAATACTGTCGAGGGCGAGTGGATGCCAAACAGCGATTTGAAGCCGTTGATAATTCCCTTGCCGATGCTCTTGATGCCATTCCATAAGCCGCCTGCCACGGTCTTCACGCCCTTCCACAGGCCGCCCAGGATGTTCTTGCCCACCTTCACCGCGCCGCCCACGACGCTCTTGGCTCCGCTCCACAGCTTGGAGAACTTGTCCTTCATCCAGCTGCCGAAGTTCGAGAACCACTGTTTCACCTTGCTCCAGTTGGCAATCACCAGTCCGCCGCCTGCTGCCAGTGCTGCCACTGCAATGCCGATCGGGCCGGTGCTGCTCAGTGCAGCTGCAATGCCCGCAAGGGGTCCGCCGGTGGCAGTCAGCGCCGCAAACTTTGCTCCCACAAGGCCTACGGCTTTTCCAAGTCCGACCTTGGCGGCCGTACCAGCTTTTCCGAGGAACCCGAGGATCTTGGCAAGGAATCCACCGTTTCCGGCAAGCTTCGCCGTCTGGGTCACGATGCCGTTCGTGCCCGCCACCGTCTCGGCAACGGCTGCGGTGCTCTGGGCGATCTGCGCCGTTTGCGCAGCCACCTGTGCGGTCTGTGCCACGCCCTTGAAGCCAAACAGTTTTCCCAGCAGCTTCGTAATGAATCCGCCCGTGGAAAGCCCCGTCATCGCTTTCGCGAAAACGCCTGCCAGCCCCTGCAGCACGGCCTTACCAAACTCCGTGTTCATGAAGCTCAGCACCGTGTTCAGGCCGGAGACGATGGCCGTGGCGTAGTCCCCGCTCATGGCCGCCACAATGGTCTGCATAAAGCCGGATGCCGTCTCCGCTGCGCCCTCGCTCATAGCAAGGTTCAGGGTGGCGGTCAGCTTCTTCGCCGTCTCGGGGAAGTTCTGCTGCACCCGGTTCCATACTTTGTTGAAGCCGTTTTGAATGGGCTTCCAGTTCTTGGAGATGGTGTATCCCAGCTGCATCATGGCTTTCTTGCCGTTGTCGGTCATGTCAAAGGCATCGGCCAGGTTTTCCGCAAAGCCCACAAAATTGTACTGTTCGTCCTGCAGGCTCGCCAGTGCATCCAGCGCGTCATCGCTGTTCTGTTCACCCTTGGCCACATAGTAGTCATATTTCTTCTGGTATTCGGTCAGCTGCTTGAGGGACGAGCTCATGTTGGTCATGGCGGTCCCCACGCTGATGAGGGAGCTCATGGTCCCCTGCAGCGCGGCCTGCCGTGCCTGTTTCGAGCCTTCGCCGTATTTCTCCACGGCGCTGGTGTAGGCGTCTTCCCGGCCCGAGAGGTCGCCGTCGTTGTAGATCTTCGCCAGCATCTGCTGCCGGTTCTGCACAATCTTGGCTTCTCTCTGATATCGGGCGATCTGGTTGTCAAACTGCTCCAGCTGGGCCTTTTCCAGCTCGTTGATGAGGTCCTGCTGGTCCTTCTGCTCTTCCAGATACTTGCGGTAAGCTTCCTGCGTCTTCTGGCTCTGCTCGCCAAATTCCGCTTTCAGCTGGGTGTACTCCTCCTCCGCTGCCGTCACTACTTTTGCCTGTGAAGCGATCTTTTTGTTGATCTGCTCCATCTTCTTGTTCGCCGCTTCGGTCACGGAGGCAGTGTCTTCGTAAAGGGAGGTCCACAGGTTGTATTCGTCTTCGGCAGTCTTGGAGTCGTTTTCATACCGCTTCAGCACGTCTTCCCAGATGTCATCGTAGCGGCTGGCTTTCAGTTTTTCCAAAGATGCCTGCTCATCCAGTAAGGTGGCGTAAGCGTCTTTGGTCTTGTCGTTGTCCTTTCCGGCTTTGGCCAAAAGCTTATCGTACTGCTCCTGTGCAATGGCCACCCGGTCGGCCTGCAACTCGATCTGCTGCGTCACCACTTCGGTCCGCTTTGCCAGCAGTTCTTCATTAGTCACGCTGTCTTCGCTCTGCAGCTCCCACAGGGTCGTCTCTTTCGAGAGGGCGTCCTGCAAATACTTGTTGGCTTTCAGCTTTTTGGTGTACTCCTCAGCCATCAGCTCTGCAGCCGTCTTGCCCTTGGTTTTAGTTTTGGAGCCACCCTTGGTTTTTCCGCCGGCAGCGTTTGCGGCGTCTGTTATGGTATCCTGCGCTTGTTTCAGGAAATCGGCACCATCTGCCCAGCTGCTACCCTGTGCATTTACGCCGGGCAGAACACCATTACCAGTAATTCCGCCTGCTAGCTTCGACAATCCGTTTTTCACATTTTGTCCAGCTTGAGCGGCATCCCATTTTTCACCACCCAGCAGACCATAAATATGATTTACTTTCTCAGAAACAGTTGTCGCTGCTTCGTCTAATCCCTTTGAGGCACCCTCTTCCAGTTTTTTCGCCATGGCATAGGAAGCGTCCTCTAATTCTTGCTGCTTCTGGCTGTCTTCCAATGCACGTCGGAAACCGTCCGGGATATACCCCGCGTCCTCTTCTGCGGTCTTGCTAGGAGAGTGAATCTGCCAGTAGTCTGTAAAAACGCTGTGGACTCCATCGGCAAGGCCCAGCATCGCGGCCTCTACCCCGCCAAGACTCCCCCAGATGCCATTTGCATATCCCTGACCAATGTAATCGCCGCTTTCCGTTGCTTCTTTGCTCGGAGAAGCAATTCCCCAGAACGTATTCCAGGCATTCGCGGCAGCCTGCGCTACTTCGGCAATGCGGTCGGTTACAGATTTCTTCCCATTTTCGATGCCGTTCGCATATCCCTCAGCAACCTGTTCTCCCGCTACAGAAGCGTCCTCTGCACTGGTAGAGTCGCTCCACACAGAATTCCAGGAATCAACCAATTCACCTCCGGCTTTTCCAACATTAGAGGCCCAGCCAGGCAACCCGGCAAAGAATTCTCCAATCGGCCCGAAGAACCCAGCAATCAAACTCTTTAGAGCTTCCCATTTTGAACTAATCCACACAACTATGTCATTCCAGAACTTTTCTAGTCCGGGAGAAAGTTTGGTGAACAAATCGCCCAATAATGTGCATAGCGCCGAGGCGATAGCTTCGATCACTACAACTGCTGTATCCGCAATCGTCGGAACCGTTTGCTGGATCACACCACATAAAGTTACGATTAGCGTCGAAATAGCATTTCCAATGGATGGTGCTGCAAGAACGATGGCGTCGCATATGGATTTGATGATGGTTGCAATGGAAGTAACAAGACTTTCCGCAATAGCTGCTAAGCCCTTGAAGATACCCGCCACAAACTCAACCAACAGCCAGGCCAGGCTTTTCAGCCCATTCAATGCCACTTGGAAATTCAGGCCATTCAGCATACTCAGACTGCTTGCCAAATTACCGATGAACTGCGAAGCTGAAGCCATGGCCATCAATGCACCAAGACCAGCGGCCAATGCTCCCATGGCAACACTCAGTGCAACAATCACTGGTGTAACAGGAGTCAAAATCATCGCAGCAGCACCAACCACAGCAAAAGATCCGGCGATTGCCAGCAGACCTTTACCAATCTCTGCAAGGCTCAGACTACCAAGTCCAGTCAAGGCAGGTACCAGTAGATTGATAGCTGCTGCCATTAACGTCAGAGATGCGGCAGCACCTAAAGTACCTTTCGTCAGATTCATGGCAATAGTAAATTCGGTCAGCGCACCGCCCATCGTGGCCAGTGCTTTCCCGATACTCTCCCAGTCAAGGGCCCCCATAGTGGCCATAGCACTGGCCAGCAGATTCATGCTCCCGGAAAGGATGCCCACGGCCACTGCACTGGAAATGATGTGCTTCGAGAAAGAAGCCCCAAATCCAAAAGCAGCAAATTCAGCAAGGGCTCCACCAACCGCAATCAGTCCTTTTCCGATCTCATCCCACTTCATCCCGCCAAATCCGGCAACGGCTTTCTGCAGAATCAAAAGGGAGCTTGCCAGCAGTACCATACCAGCCCCAGTTCGGATGCCAATGTCACCTAAAGTCGCAAACTTACTGAACGCAGTTATTTCTGCAAGCAGCACCCCCACGCCTGCGAGTCCCTTGATCAACTCTTCCGTTTTCAGGTTGCCGAGTTTCCCGACAGCATTTGCCAGAATATTGATGGCCTCCGCAAAGGCAATCATTCCCATCGCACCTTTTGTAAAACGCTCTGTTCCATTGGAGAGCAGCATAGCAGCTCCCACGAGTTCTGCCAACAGGGCACCAACGCCAATCAAACCCTTCGCAAGGCTTGCCATATCCAGCCCGCCAAGTTTCTTGACAGCACTGGACAGAATCAGTACAGCAGCCGAAACACTCACCATGGCAAGCGCAATACCATTCAGCTTTCCGGCTTTTACGGTTCCAAGCAGCTTCTGGATGGCGTAAAACGAACCAACGAGCTCACCAAATATCATGGTCAGCCCGCCGATGGCAGAAGCCAGCCGCTCGGGCTTAATGAGGGAGAGCACTGTTAGAGAGCCAGCCATGATAGCCACAGCTTTCGCAATGGCCATCAGAGTCTCCGCTTTTTTGCCTTCACGCCATGCGTCCACAGCACTTCCGAGAGAACTCAGTGTCTCTTTCAGGCTGCCGATAATATCACCCACATCTCCTGTTACACCTTTCAGTGTTTTCAGGAATCCTCTCAACCCGGTCAACACCCCTGCCAGCAGTCCTGTGCTCAGGAACTGGGCCACCTTGTCCATATCGAGGCTGTTGAAAGCTGCCACAGCGCCCTCGCCAAATTCTTTGAATGTGACGTCCGCCGTCTTCCCAAACTTGTAAAGCCCAGGAGCAATGGTGCTGATAAAGGTCGTCAAGGCATTTCCAAGCGTCTCCAACGGATGAAATACAACGGAAACGTTGCCGGAGACTTTCTCCAAAATATCTGAAAATGTCTCAAAGGCTCCAGTAATCTCATTGATTCCCCAGTTCAGTCCATCCAGAACGGTTTTTAATGCTTTACTCTTTTTTGCTGCCTTGGTAAACTCGGTCAGCGCATCTCCGATGGCGGCGGTCACGCTCAGGATACCATTTCCAAGCGGAAGCACCGCAGTAACCGCTTTTCCAAGATACTCCGCCACTGTCAGTAGAATATCTTTTCCCAGCCCCAGCACGCTGAATAAGCCTTTGAACGTCCGGTACAGCTTATCTGTCGTCTCTTTGCTCAGGGTCAGTTTTGCTGTCATGGTATCCAGCTTCTCTGCAAACTGGTACACCTGAGTTCCGCTCATACCCTTAAAAATGGCATCAAAGCCCTTTTTCACCGGGGCCATCACGCTGGCAATGCCGTCCCACACGTTCCATAGTGCCTGAACGAGATGCTCCCGACCCGAGACCTCTCCCATTTTCTTGGAAAACTCTCCCAGCTGGATGGTCCCATTTTGCACTTTTTCGTCGAGCTGTTCAAACAATGCCACCTGCTTTTCAACCGTGTCACGGTCAAAACCCAGTGCGTCTAGCTGCTGGTCGCTCATCCCCTGGATGTTTTTCAGTTCAGCTTCTGTTCGTCGCAAACTCGCGATCAGTAGTTCTGCGCTGACTCCATTTTTTTGCAGAGCCTTATCAAATCCTCCAGCTTCTTCAATCTGCTCGTCCGTTAGTTCTCCGCTTGCTAACGCCATTTTCTGCAGGGTATACTCATAGGCGTTCATTCCGTCGCCCATCATATCACGCAGTTGCTGCCAGCCAGAATTCAACCCCTGTTTTAAGCGACCATTTAGGGCCTCAATACTGGGCACAAAAATATCGTAAAGCCGCTCCGAAAGTTCCGTCCAGGTCTCGGTAGCCTCTTCCTTGTTGCCAAAGAGAGCCTCAAACACTTTCATCCAGGAAGAACTTACCGCGTCCTTCGTGGAGTCAATTGCCTGGGCAAAGCTCGTTGCCTGCTGGGCTGCAAGCGCCGCACGCTCTGCCAACTCACCATACTGTCCACTCAATTTTTCCAGCGCTTCAGAAGTGGTAAGCCCCGGGGTCTGCTGCACCATGTCATAGGCAGCCGTCATCATGGAGGCGTACTTTTCAAAGGTCTTCTCCATCACCTGGGTGTCGGCCCACTTGTCGGAAAGGCTCGATTCAAAGCTGGCAATGGTCACATCGCCTTCTTTGATCTTGCCAAGCTCCACTGCCGTGTCGATCAGCTCCTGCTTCAGAGCTTTCGTGGCGGTGCCCATCAGGTTCAGGCTCTTCCAGTCCTGCAATTGCAGATGGCCTGCACTGTAGCTCTGGGTCAGGTTGCGGATGGTGCTCTGGAAAGCAAATCCCGTCTTACCAGCATCTGCGGTGGCATTGGCGATGCCCATGATCATGGGGATCATCTTGTCAATGTTGCCGCCCGCTGCCGTCATCTGGCTCAAAGCGCTGGTCATCTCGTTGAAACTGTAGCTCGTCTCGTCCGAGTACCACATCAGCTTGTTCAGGTAGCCGTTCACCTGGTCGATGCTCTTACCGGTGGCGTTCATGATGGTCTGTACGTTGGCGGTCTTCTCCGTGTACTTGTCCCATCCGCTGGCGATCTGGTCTACCGAGAGGCTTTTTACCAGTTTCTCGCTTGCGTTCACGGCCTTGTTGGTAATGTTCACCAGTGCCGTGGCGGCTATGATGTCCAGCGCCGAAAACTTGCTCTGCAAGTCGTCCAACGAGCGGGACATGGTATCAAAGTCTACTTTTTCCGCAGCGGCGTCCAGCTTTTCAAAGCCCTTTTCGGCCCCTTTGAACTGGAGCTTTTCCATCAACTTGTCGATCAGGCCAATGGTCTTCTTTGTGTTTTTCTCAAAGTCCGCATTGTTGAATTGCATCTCAACAACGCGCTGGTCTACTTCCCGGCTCATTCGGTCCTCACCTCACCCCAAGCCCGCTGTGCAATTCGTTCAAATATCGGCCGCATGGCCGGGTTGATGTAATCCACACCCTCTACATACCCGCCGTTCCGGGTACTGTGGCCATATTGCAGGATCACTGCAATGGGCACGCCGTCCACAATGTTGGAGTTGGACCACGTAATGGTGATCCGTCCGTCGCTCTTGTGCACGGCATAGTTCCAGCTGGCAGCGGTCTTACCTGTATCTTTCGGCGTGGCCCGTGCCAGTGCCTCCACGCCCTCTTTCCCGTACTGATCCAAAAGATCGTCCAGCTGTAAGTTCGAGCATCGCTTCAAAAATTTTCGCGTCTTCTTAAAGTTGCCTTTCTGCTTGAATACGATGATCTTCGGCATTTTGAAAAATTATCCCCTCGTATGCAGTTTTGCCTTTCGCTGGGCGTTCAGAGCCCGCTGCTGGGCCATTGCCTCGCCACGGCTCATCTTCTTGGGCGGTGTCTGGGCTTCGCTGCACACCCGCAGCAGCGTCAAAAGTCGGTTCAAGTGCCATTTTTCGCACTCTTTCGAGATGCCCAGCTGGAACATCTGGCAATACAAAACCTCGGCCGTCGTCACCGTTCCGCTTCTTCGTGGCGGTGCTTTCTGCCGAGGTCTTTTTGCCGGGTCTCTTGGTTCGTTCGGTTTTGGCTCCCCATGAAACCAGGTCGCGGTCATGGGGTCGTCCATATATGTGTTAATGGCATTCAGCTGTTCTCTCGTCAAAAACTGGTACACATTCGGGTCAACGCCCTTGTCCAGTGTCATGCAGCGCAAATAATCCAGCTGCTGTTCGCGGCTCATGCTGCCGCCGGACGAGAAAAACGGGATATGCCACTTGCTTTCCCATTTAGCCAGGGAGAGCAGAGAGTGCTCCAGCCGCAGAGTCGTTTCCCGGATATACAGGAACTCCTCCCGGTTCGGGTCCCATACCTGTCGTGCAGGAATTTTCAGTACCAGCATTTCTCTTTCCTCCCTGGGGTGTTAAATAGGCGCCCTCCGTGGGCGTCAGGTTTCGTACTTACAGGTTTCCGTCTGCGCGGGCTGCATCAAGCACGGGCTTTGCAGCGTCCACAATGCTCAGGCCCGGCTGTGCAGACTGAGCAACAGCGGCCTTCTTTTCCAGGTCCTGGGGGATCACGTTGTTGAAGAACTCGGTAGCGGCCTCGGTGCTGGTCAGCATTTCCATATACAGGTCGCTGTAGGCCTGCGTGGCCAGGAAATCGTCCAGCACCGCCTGGTTCTTGACGAACTTCCGGCCGTCCGGGCTCAGCACACCGTAGCTCTTGCAGATCACTTTCTTAAAGAGCTTGGTCATCTCGGTCTGTTTCTGGGCGTTCACGATCCGCTCGATCATTTCCTTAAAGCCGCCCTCGGTGGAAAGCTGCATCTCCATCAGCTCGGCTGCCGTCAGGTTGAAGTAATAGTCCTCCACACGCTTGGTGCCGCCAAAGTCGGTGGTCTCCATCGTTTTCTTGTACATAGTTTCTTCTCCTTTTTTCGATAAGAGGTTTACTCGGCTGCCTCGCTGGTAGTGATCAGCTGGATCAGCTCGTCCGGGGTGGGCAGGGTGGCGTCAGCGGCCTCGCTGCCCCAGAGCTTGTCCTGGATGGCCTTCACGGTCTTCTCTTTCAGCTTGGAGCAGTCGATCTCCATGTGGGAGCTGGGACGGTGGCCGGTCACGTTCACGGGGCTTGCGCTGCACTCCCAGCTGAAAGTAATGGCATCCGGGCTGTCGTTGATGGTGGCATAGCTCTTCTCAGAGGGAGAAGCGGTGCTGTTCCATGCCACGTGGATCTTCTGACCTACCTCGTCGGTCACATCGTTGCCCTTGGTGGTCACCCAGCTGAAACCGAATGCCTTGCGCTTCTGCTGGCCGATGGTCACACCGGCTGCCACGTGGGCAGAACCATCGCAGGGCTCCCACTCATCGGGGTAGGTGTATGCTTCAATGGTAAAGCCGTACTCCTCTGCGCTGCGCAGGCTGGCGTACTTGATGTCATCGGCGTGAAGCTTGGTCTCCTCTGCGCCGGAGGGGCTCTCAGTCACGGCGGTCAGGCCGTTCCAGGCCACGCCATTGTCGTAAGAGCCCTGGTCGTTCATGGGGTAGAGCACGCCCATCTTGGTGCCCATCTCGTAAAACTTCTCACCAACGGCGTCCCAAATCAGTCTTTTCGGCATAGTGTTCCTCCTTTATTGGTAAATGGTAAAAGTGGTGTGGTACAAATTGTCCGAAACAAAAGAGCGGTCGTAGGCGCATTTCGGCAACACGCTTACGGCCGCTTTCAGGTTCGAGTCCGGGTCGGAGTCGATCACTATCACCGTGTAAAACAGGTGCTGTGCATAAACTCCGTTGTTTGCGTGGCGGTTCTGTCTCCGGCTCTCGCTGTACACGATACAGGGGTATTTCAGCTTGTAACCGGCAGGCGGCTGGAAATAAAGGTTCTCTTTCCCGGTTGCCTGCCGCAGCACTTCACGCAGTTTCGTGTCAAGGTTCCGGCGTGTTTCCATTCCAGAGCCCTCCCAACGTCAACACCAGTCGGGGCAGCTGCACCTTCACAGCGCTCACTTTCCACCGCTGGCCCATGAATGTTGCATACCGCAGGTTGTAGAGGTTCGCCGATGCAAATGGGTCGGCCACTACACTCAGCTGGTTTCCAAGCTGGATGTCTTCGTTGACCTGGTCGCTCCCCTGCATCTGCCGCCCAAACTCCAGCACGTCGCCGTAATAGCTCCGCTCTACGATTCGCTCTGCAAATACGCTGGGGGCCGATTCGTCCGTGTCCTCCGCAAACCCGATCTTTCCGCTCCATTTCATCGGTTTGTTCCTCCATTTTGATTAGTCAATACTAACCACAGGGCCAACCAAATCAGCCCTCGTCTGCCACAGCCGTGCAGGCGGTGGGGGTGGTGCCATCGGTCACGACCACACCGTCTGCCAGCAGAGCAATGGGCAGGTAGGTCTTGTCGGCAGCCACCACGATCAGACGGCCCAGCTTAAAGGCCTTCTCCACGTCCGCCTTCTTGGCTTTGGTCTTGTGGGCCTCGTCCTCATACAGGGCCTTGTCGGTGTGCAGGTAGGCAACGTAGTTTGCCACGTGCAGGTCATAGCCGGTCTCGTACATTTTCTTCAGCATTTCTGGTTCTCCTTTCCGTCATCAGGCCGCAAACTCCACGGCAATGGCGCTGTAGGGGGTGGTCAGTGCGCCGGAGCAGCGGGTCTCGATCAGGTACTTCATGGCGTTGAAGTCGATGTCGAAATCGTCGAACATGCTCACAGCGCCGCCCTTGTCGGCACCCACGGTATAGTCGGCCAGGTTCACGATCAGGCAGGCCAGGTCGCCGCCCTTGGCACCTTTCATACCCTCCATGCGGGGCACGGTCACGATCTTTGCCACGCGCAGCTTCCGGGCCAGCGCAGCCTCGTCTGCATACAGCGGGTGGCCGATGGTGTCCTCCAGCAGCAGCATCTCGGTCAGGGCGTCCTCGCTCATAAAGGCGGTGGGGGTGCCGCTGCCCTTGTATTCCTTGCGGGAGCGGAGCACGGCCTTGATCAGCTCCTTATACTTCTCCTCCACGGTCTTGCCGGTGGCGGTCACCTGGGTCTTGATGGTAAACAGATCCTGGTCGTTGTAGATGGGGCGGATGCAGTTCTCGTCGATCTTGTCCTCGCTGGCAGCGGGGCGGCCATCGCCAAACAGGATGGCCAGTGCGATCTCCTCGTTCAGCTTGGCACGCATCTCCTGCTTCAGCCATGCCACCACATCAAAGCTGGTGATGTCGATCACGTCGTCGCGATCCATCTTCTGCTTCTTGTACACGGTAGTGGGGCTGGTGGAGCGGCGCAGCAGGCCAAACACCTGCTCCTTCTTGTAGTTGCCCTTGATGTAACCCTTGGCCCGGGCATCAGCCTCGGTCAGGTCGGCAAACTGGCTCTTGAAGCGGCTGAAGGGGATGTGGTGTACGCCGCCCATCACGATGCCCACCCAGGTCTGGTCCCGGTCAATGATCTTGGGCGGGGTATCCAGCACGTGGTCCTCGGGGAACAGCCACTCCACATTGTCGATGCTGTGGGCCAGCTCGTCCGCATCCATGGCATCCTCAAAGGCCTGCTTCATGGTGCCGTGGCTCTTTGCCGTCTTCACGATGCCGTTGATCTCGTCGATGCTGTGCTTCAGCACGGTCTCGTGGGTGTCCTTATCAAAAACATTCTGCTTCACGGTATCATCCTCCTCACCGTCGTCTTCATCGGTCATAGTAGAGCCAATGATTGCATATACGACATTTTTCTGCTTCTCTGTCAGGGTGTTGAACACATCCTCAACGGTCTCTTCCTTATTCGAGTTCTTTTCGTCAGCCATTTTAGCCTCCTTCTGTGTTTTGCCGCCCTCGGCGCCGTGTTCCAGCTCCTCTAGCGGGTTGCCGTTCGGGTCCATGCCGTTGGTCAGGCTCAGGCCCGGGTCGTTGTAGATAAACGCTTCGCCGCCCTCGTAGTCCTCATCGGCGCTGTGCTTGATCACCTCGTCGATCAGGGCTCCGGGGTTGCAGCCCGCCAGCACCAGGCTCACCTCCCGGATAAAGCCGTGCTTTACGGTCTTTCCCACCTTCTGCAGGCCGTTGGCAAAAATGGAAAACGCGTTCAGGTCGCCGCTTTCCACGCACTTTCGGGCCGTCCGGCCGGTGTCCGTGTCGTTGAACTTGGCGTAGCAGTACACGCCGCCGGGGCGGTTTTCCAGCAGGCAGTGGCCGATCACGTTTCCAATGTCGCCGTGGTCGTGGTTGTACACCATCGGCACCACGCGGCCGTCGCACTCACGGAAAGCGTCCTGTGCAATGGTCAGGCCGTCGTAGCACTGGACGTTTGCTTTCGTCGCCCAGCCACTGCAATCGTAGTCGAATTTAGCCATTTTGATTTGCAATGCTCCTTTCTACGGCCTCTTTCCCATTCACAATGGTCTGGTTCTGGGCCGCAATTTCTTCTTTGGAGGCCGAAATGTTCGAGTTTCGCAGCTCGTCCGCCTTCGGGTCCTTCGAGGGTTTCATCCCAATCACCTGTCGGAACTCATTGCTCGTCATGATCTCGTTGCGGGTAAACTTGTCGGCCATCTCCGCCACCATGGAAACAGGTGCCAGCTTGAACGGGTCGCGGAAGAACAGGATGCTCTCCCGGTCCTCTTCCCGCTGTTCTTTGGTCAGAAACTTTCGTCTCATCTCGTCCACGGCAGCCGCCACCAAAGGCTCGATGGTACGGTTTTCGTAGTTGGTCATCACCTTGTCGTCCGCAGTACCGTTCATGATCTCCGGCGTGATTCCCAACTGACTGTGTGCCATGTTCGTCAGGTATTCCACGCTTTTCAGAAGGTTGTTTTCGAGCGAGCGATTCAACTGTGTAATGTGTTCCGTGCCATCGGTGTAGGCAATGCCGTATTTCGAGCCTGCCAGCTGGTCCTCCACTTCCTTGCGGCGCTGCAGGGCCTGCTGTTTCCGGGCCTCGCTCTTCACCACATAGGGCAGTTGGATGATCAGGTCCAGCTTGCCGCTGCCCACCTGTTCGTCGATGATATCCATCAGGTTCAGCTTGCGGATGAGCCGCTGGATGGTGCCGTTGGGCTCGTTCATCACGGCGTAGAACGGGTTCTCGATCAGAGCTACCCGGCTTTTCGGCAGGGTAATCTCCTCACGCTGGCCCGTTCGGTCGTTGTACAGTTCCAGCCGCACATCGTCCGGGTACCATTCCTTCACCTTGCCAACCCGCATGGATTCAATGCTTTCCTCGCCTGTCCGTGCATTCACATCCACGTCCACGGGCACCAGCGCGATCACGCCCTCGTCAAGCACCGAGAGGAACATGTCATACCGCAGCGCCCGCCCGGTCTGGTCTTTGTTGGCGGAGAGGTTTAGGCAAGAATTAAGGCCCGAATCAACGGTTTCGCTGTAGCGTCCGTTTTCATCGAGCCTTACGTGATTGATGGTAATGGCAGCCGCATCCATCGCAATGCGGCTAAGGATGGCGGTCAGGATGGTGCGGTCATTCCCGCGGTTCAACCGTACCCGGTCGGGCCGGTAGCTGTACCCGCCGCCATAATAGCTTTTCCCGGGAGAGTCCCGGTTCAAAAATGCATTCCAGGCGTGTCGCAGTCTGGAGCCAAAGGTCTGTGATGTCATTTTGATTTTCCTCCAGACTTACACTTCGGTATACTGCGCGTACATACGTCCTTTCGTGTCATTCTTGTATGCTCTCTCCGCCGCCAAATTCGTAAGAGCTCTTGCTACTGCAACTTTGGCCGCATTTTTAGCAGCTGTACTTACTTGTCGTCCAGTTAAGAAATCCGCAGCATACATGCCATATAGCGCTCTTGAAATGGCTTTTCCGTGCGCAATGCGCTTTTTCTCTCGCTCAACGGCGGTCTTTTTGTCCATTCCTTTGGAGTAATCTTTTTCGATTCGTTTTGCACCCTTGGCACCGTAGTCAATGCGGTACATTGTTTTTTGGTAGCTGGTGAGTTTTCGATCAGGGTCACCATATCGTTTCTTTCCTGCAGCAGTCAGCGTACCATCCGGGTTCTGATACCTGCGAACACCCCATTTCATGCCCTTAACGCCCCAATGGTAAAGTTCGTCATTGTAAACTTTCATTTTTCCTCCTTACGCACCATGTACCTTCATTGTTGCAGCCAGCGCGCCTCCAACAACAGTGTTCTTAAACTCTCCAGATTCAACAATGCTCTTACCGAGCTTCATCACGTTAGAACCATTATTATAAAGCGTTGTAATGGTCCCAAGCGCCGTGGCAGTTGCTCCGGCAATTTTAATTGCTTTCTGTAGCTTGCTAGGAGAAGTAGTAAGCCGTTCATACTGTTGCTCTTTCTGTAATCGGTTGATTCGAGCATTCAGTTCACTGTCGCTCATCTCCCTGACACTTTTCTTCGTATGAGCTCTAGTGTAATCTTCATGGTCATGCGCGTACCGCTTCTTACCTTCCTCGGTTAGGGTTCCGTCTTTATTCTGATATCGACGCACGCCCCATTTCATGCCCTTGATACCCCAATGATAAAGTTCATCTCGGTATACCATAATGTTCACCTCCTCACAAACAAAAAACGCACCAGCAATTAAGCTGATGCGTTCAGATGTACCGTATTACGGAATGATGTCTAAATTTGACTCCGTAATGGTACAGTTCCGTTGTACCATCATTCCATCGCCACATTTCTGCCCCTTTCGATTTTCTATTGCAAATTACTTTCCTATGCTGTATGATAAACATATCAACATGAGGAGGACTCACAATGGCGGACGACAAACAGCTTTCCATGCAGAACCTTAATTGCGAAGTGACCGCAAGCGATGTTTCTTTTGATTTTGGCGATACATCCCGCTTTCGGAAGATTAAATTTCCGGAGCAGGCTGGCAATACAGCAAACGCCCTTCTACAGCTGGTTCCTGCGCAGCTTGTGGCTGGCACGGCATCCAATCTGTATGTTCTCCATTTTCCGAAGGGCATTCAGGGGGCTTTAATGAATCTCCATCAGGGGGGTCAGTCCACCACAATGATAGACGCAGCAGGCAGTTTTGCCGGAAGTGCATCTCTGTATAAGGTCAATCCAACAGCAGTTGCTGCCTTCCAGATGTTCAGTGTAGCATCTTTTGCAACCGGCCAGTATTTTCTTACAGATATCAGCTCCAAGCTGACAGAGGTCAACCGGAAGCTGGACGACCTTCTGGCATTCCTTCAGGCATCCAAGCGTACTGAGCTGCTGTCGGAGCTTACCTTCGTAAAATATGCGCTCGCAAATTACGCAACTATCATGCTCAGTGAACCGCAGCGCATGGCTACGATCGGGAATCTTCAGCGAGCAAAAATCAAAGCGGTTGCGGACATAGAATTTTACACAGAACAGCTGGAGAGTTCTGCTGCTGCAAAGTCCAACGAAAATCAAGCAAAAACTGTATTGCAGAACAAACAAGGAATTGATCTCGCCTCGCAGCTTTACGCGATCAGCACGATCATGGAAGCGTATTATTCGCAAAACTGGAACCAATCCTATCTTGCAAATATCAGCGCGGATGCAAAGCCTCTGTTTGCACTGACGCAGAACCGCATGATCAGTGCCATAACAAAATTCTCCGACAGGATCAACAAGGACCTTGAAAGTAAGAAAAAGGGTCTGCTGAAAGGCGATGTATCACAGAGCGAACATAAAGTTCTGGAATTGTACGACACCCTGAATTCGCAATCGGAGACTCCGCTTCTTGCGTTTATTGAAGAAGCACTGGACAAGCCCTCCGAGCCATCTGAACTCTACCTCCGTTCTGACGGAAGTGTTTATCAAAAGATCTAAAAACAAGAAACCGCTAGTGTACTACGTTCTGTTTCGTGATACGCTGGCGGTTCCGTTTTATTCAAACGCATCCCGGTTCTGTTTCCAGGCCACGTAGGCGTCCATCATGGCAGCCACGGCGTCGATCTTCTGGTCCTGCCGCTGTTTGTAGAGCTTGCGGTTGCCATTGGTGTCCACCAGTGTGATGCAGTTGCCCATGGCAAATTGCATCAGCTGCTCGTCAAAGATCAGTTTCCGCTGTTCGCTCAGTTTCTTCAGCTCTCCCAACGGTACGCTCTCCGTCTTGGCGCCCTGGATCACTTTTGTGATACCAAAGGTGCCATTCTCGATGCCCCACCGCTCCACAAACTCTTTTGCGTTGTACGGGTCGTAACCAAAGGCCCGCACGTCGTATTCATTCTGCTGGATAAAGTTGTCCAGGTCGTCGTACACCTGCATCATGTCCAGCACGGTGCCGTCAAAGACGAACAGCGTCCCCTCCTGCATAAACTGCTCATACTGCTGCCGTCGGCTCACGGGCAGCTGGCTCAGGGTATAGCTGGTAATGTAGTCCCGCGTCTTTACCCCAAAATATCCGTTTGTCAACGGGAACAGAAAGGTAAAAGCACAGAAGTCGTCCCCCATGCTAAGGTCCGCTCCCATGGCGCAGGGCATCTGCCAGTAATCCCGGTGGCGGTGGCACAGTGTTTCCTCGTATGGGAAGAAATAGGTGTATCCCTCCATCGGCAGATTGAAGCGCTTTGCCAGAATGTCGTTTCGTGCACTGGGCGATTTCTCGGCACGTTCCACGTCCAGTTGGTAGGTCTCGTAGCTCACGGTCTTGCCCAGGTTTGGGTTGGCCTTCAGCCACATTTCCGGCTGGCCCACCTCGTCCAGGGAGTCCAGCTTGTAGTACCAGATGGACACGTGCGGATTGATGTACTCCCCTTTCAGGATCTGCATCAATTCCATTTTGATGTCGTCGCCGCAGCCATTGCGCACGGTGCCCTCGGAGGAAGCCGCCACAATGAGATAGTTCTCGTTCTTGGCCGCGCCCTGCTCAATGGCACCAATGGGGTCCTCCCGGATGTCACAGCTCAGCCACTCGTCCACGGTCGCCACCGTGTCACGCCGTCCCTGCAGCTTTTCAATGGTCATGGGCCGCACTTCCAGCAGGCTGTTGGTCAAAAAGTTCTCGATGCCTTTCTTGGTGCTGGCCATCTTCACCCGGTCGGCTTTGCTGCCAGTGGTGTTCTGCAGGCTGCCCTCCGTCATAAACTTCATCACGGGGCCTTTGGCTCGTGCTAAGGCTGTGCGGAATGGGGCCAACACCTCCTCGGCCTGCTTCATAGTCGGTGCCGTGGTCAGCTGCTGAGTGGTGTTGGTGTTTGCGGTCATGAAGTAGGCCTGCAAAAACTCCAGGTACATGGTCTTTGCGGCCGCGCGGGTAATGATGAGGTATTGCTTCTGGATCAGCCGCTTTTTGATCCGCTTGGTCTCGTAGTGACCGCCACCTCCGTGGGGGTTTGGCACAAACACGCTGCGCTCCACAAAGTAATACCAGCCAAAGATCTCTTCGGCCCATAGCTTAAAGCTGTCCAGCATCTTCACGTCGCCGCCGTCGGTCAAGGTCAGTTCATCCTCACAAAACGCGATGAAGCCGTTCACTGCCTTGTCGTCATACCAGATGCCGGGGTTCGCAATGAGATCGTCGATGCGGTTCATCTCCATGGAGATTTCCCTGCAAACCGGGATCTCGCCACGCATCACGGCCTCCCGAAACCGGCCGTAGTAGATTGGCGTGGCCGTGTTCGAGAGTGCCATTTTTCTTCTCCTTACTGTTTCGCCTGATAATACGGCTTGCTTTCCAATGCAAAGCACAAACTGCTGTTCGGGCAGCGCATGGTCCCGTGTTTGGCACAACTTTCGCAGAGCGCATACGGGTTTTCCGGGCGCTCTGCTTTCTTTTGGTGCTCCATCGCCCACTCCTGAACGACTTTCAGAAAGCTCATGTGTTTTCTTCCGGCACGTCGTGCTCCACGTTCAGCCGCCATTCCATCTCGGAGGCGGTATTTTTCAGCGCTTCCATGGTGGTGCTGCTCTGTGGCACGTCAAAGCCCAGCAACCGCACTTTTACTGCTGCATACGCCTTGACGGCTGCCGCTTTTATCGGGTCCGGCAGAAACTGTTCCCACGTCTCCCCGGTTCCCGTGATGAAGAACCCCTCTTTGGGCCCTACCCCCATCTGGGTCAGTACCAGAAACACGCTGTTCAGGTACATCACAATGTCCGGGTCAAAGTCCGTGCACTCTTCCGCCACCCCCAACAGTTTCTTTACACTGGTCAGGATGCTCTCGCTCATTTTGATGTACCTCCCATGACTTTTTCTCTTCATTCCACTTGTCAATTGCACTGCTAAGAGCATTGGCTGCGGATACCATGCTTTTCAGCTTTTCAAGTTCATGGGCTGTGGTATCTGCTTTCCGTACCGCAATATGCTCTCCTGCTGCTTTCACACTTTCAGCATTTTTTGCAGTATTCATGTAAGTCATTTCAGCATCTGTTTCAAAGGTCGTCTCGCGCTGGATTGATGACTGCACGGCATCAGCCATCCTTAATTGAAAGTCATAGTCATAAAACCCGGGGTCAACGCTATGAACCTCGGGAACAAGATAACCCTGTGCGGGCCTCTCATGCGGTACACGCCAATACTTGCTGATGCCCGTTCCGGCAATCGAAACGTTCGCCCACAGCAGGCATTCGTCCAGCTTTGTCAGTGCCAGGCCTCTTTCCATGCTCGGGTTCAACTGCCGGAGCATCACTTCGGCCTCTTCCAGCTTTTTCCTCAGGAGGGCGCTGTAATCCTGCTCCCGGGTGCTAAACGCTTTCTTCGGATACATTTTCGTTTTCCTCCACAACTTCCCAGTCATCGCAACACATCTGACACAGGTTCATACCAAAGTCGCTCACTTCCCGGAAGTTAATGTCATTTCCTTGTGCCGTGTGGATAATAAGCTCTCCCCCGGCAATTCGCCAGTAGCCTTTCCAGTGGTGCCGCCTTACTTTCAGGCCCTGCTTCATGCTGATCCATGCACTCGTCCAGTTCATATTACTTCCTCCATGGGCAGGTGTCGCCCGGCTTTCGCTCTCCATCCGGCAGCTGCGGCTTTTTCCCCGTCCCGTAATGGATGGCCTTGTGTGTCACCGCCGAAACACAAATGGCGTTCTCCGGGTCCAGCAGCTTTTCGCTGTGCCGAATCACATCTTCTTTCGTGATCGGATTCAAATGGTGGATGCTGATGCGTGGCCGCACGGGTCTTCCATCCCGCAGCACCCAGTCCGTAATGGGGCGGTCTTTGCACCCCAGGTCGCAGCCATTGTCCCGTGCAATGATCCTGTCCCGGAACTGCCGCCACTCTCTTGATTGGTAGAAGTCCTGATTCAGCCATCGGTCAAACCCAAAGGTGTCTCTCCCCACTTCCCCATGCAGCTGCAAATACTCCAGCCGCTCTTCATAGGTCGCCAGTTGGCAGAGTTCAGTGTAGGTTTTCATACGCCGTCATCAGATTAGCCCTTTCTCATGCAGCAGTTCGTACAAAAGCAGCATTACGCACCATAGGAATACAGGCATTCCGAATAATGAAAAAGTCTCCATGGTGAAACTCTTGGTGTGTTTTTCAACCCATTCGCAAAAGAACGAAGACCCGAAGATAATAACCAAGACCATAATCCCGGCAAAAATAAAACTATTCAAAGTCATACTCATCGTCCTCCCCCATACCGTTGTACTTTGCCATGGCTTTCAGCACGTGTTCGTACATTTCCTTACTGTCCTTAGCAGATTCCAGTGTCTCGGTCTTGGCACGCAGCAGTTTGTTCTCTTCTTCCAGTTTCTTTTTCTCAAGGTCCGCTTTCATGGTCGCTAGTTTCAGGAAATGCGTTGTTTCTGCACTGGAGGCCGTTCCCTCCCGCAGCCGCTTTTCCACCAGCGTCATGGCAAGGTTTATCATATATTGCTCTTGTGCTTCCGGGGTCGAGGCAGGCCGGGCCGAAGCCGCAGCCATCTCCCCTGGTGCGTTTTTCTTCGGCCGCATTCTTACCGTCCTCTTTTCTTTTGTCAATGTAATTGCTTTTGCAAGGGTTCATGGGAGGCGCATAAAGTACCTGTGGCCTGCTCTTGAAAGGAGAAGAAAGATGTACAATTTTGGAGGTTGAACATCATGTGGTGAACCCGAAACCCGTGTCATAGGAGGAAACGTTTTTCTACGGTGGTGTCTTCTCCCATGAGCCCTTGCAAAAACCGCCGAAGCATGGTCTACACCCCATACCTCGGCGATATGCTTTGTTATTGTTAAAGCCCAAATATCAATTTTCCCTCCGGGGAAATATCAAAGACCGGCGCGATTTGAGGGGGGGTGTCATTTTCGAGACCCCCTCCCTATGGTTTACGCGCTTTCAGCCAGAGCTGGATCGTCTTTGATCTCGATTTTGAGCTTCTTGTAAACGTTTAACGGATCAGCAGCAACGATCTGATCAATTGCTTTCTCAATTTCATAGGCATTTTCATTGTCTGTGAACTGAGAAGAAGTATGTGCAAGGCGCATAAGCAGACCAGAAGAGTTATAACCGTGATCCGTGTCATACTGATACCACTGTTCAAACTGCTCATACGGACTGTATGGGTTATCGAACGTAGTCAGAAAGCATCGAACCATAATTCTAAGCCTTTCTTGTTCGTAATTTACTAGTTCAGAGCGCTATAGACGGTGGATTCGGGAACGCCACAAGCCTGTGCAATGTCCTTATAGGTGTAACCACTGCGAAGCATCGCTTTTGCCTTGCTCATCTTTGCAGAAGACATGACAGTTGCAGTTTTCGGCATTGCACGTTCTACAATTTCGTCAGAATCAGAAGAATTAAGAAACTTCGTCAACATATTGTCCGAAATTGCACCAGCCTGAACAGCTTCCCATTCTTTATCCGTAAAGGTGACCTTGGACTTACGCCCACTAGCTCCCACGGAATCGCGTGCACGCTGCATTTCGACAGAAGAAATCTTCTTGATTTCTTTCTTGTCAATCGTCGGGTTAAGTCCCTGTTCCTGAATCTTAGCCTTGATGTTGGCATTCGCAATCAGCATAGCCTTACGCTCTTTAGGTTTATTAGCTACCATGTTGTTGTACTTTTCTTTCAAAGAAGCAACTTCTGCAGCATAGGTTTTGGCTGCTTCTGGGTTCCGCTGGATGCCTTTCATGTTAGCAGCCTCTTTGCGAGCCTGATTAGCCATGGCTTTGAGCTTATTGGAAAAGTCTGCGTACAGGTTCTCCTGGATCGTGCCAGAAGACAGAGTGCGGGCATCCTTAGTCTCAGAGATAAGGCTTACCGTATCCTCAGCGATACGTTCTTTACCCGTCTTAGGATCGGTAAAGGTTCGTCCACTCTCTTTGTAAATAAACTCGCCTGTATCCTTGTCAACACGGACGCTGCCACGACGCTCGGGAACACGAACCGTCTGCTTACGGCGGGACAGCAGGGTGGATGCGCCACCATACTTGGTATTGCCATCCTCGTCAACGCGCACCTGCCACTTCTCTTTCAGTTCCTGGATACCATTCTCTTTCTCAGAGCGCTTGTAGTCCAACTTGTGCTTCTCGGCATCAATGACGACCATAGAGTGCTTAACGGCGCGAGCCAGCTCATCTTCGGATGCACCGCGCAGGGTCATATCCGTGATGAGGTTAGAAATCACGCCCATCTCGCGCTGCTTTTCCTCTTTCTTCATGAGGCGCACATGATTAGGGTTTCCCTCGGGCACAGCATAAGCAGTCTTAGGATCAAACCCCTCAAGTGCTTTTAGCGGCCGCGTAGATTTGATGGGCACCTTATCACTGATAGGGATGATCATGACGGTATCGCCGTCGAAGTCGGCGCCAGACAGGCGCTCTGCAACCTTTGCATTGATACCGATTGCATCCTGGATCTGCCCGAGATTGCGCTTGCCATGCAGATTCTTATTGTTTACCGTAACAATAGGAATTTCAAAAGTGCCTGCATGGGGAAAACGAATCAGTGCAAGCTGAGTGCCGTTCTCATAAGTCGGGCAGTAGGCTTCGTTCTCCTTGATCTTGTTGATCGGCAGGATAACCTTAGTCGATTGCCCGGGGAATGCCGATGCTTTCAATGTCATCGACGTGCCCTCACAGGTGTCCGCAAAGTCGTTCAGCAGCTTCTTTTTGACCGTCGGGTTATCATAGTGCATGATTTCATCATACTGCGCTTGATAGTCCGCAACCGTCAGCTTCAGCTGGTTCTCAATCAGCTTTTTGGGCTGCTTGGACAGAAACTGAGAAGAGACATTTCGGGACATAGTATCCCAATCGCCCTCTTCTTTCAGCTTATTGATAGGAGAAAGATGCTCTTTACCATCGGCACCAATGTACATGCTCTGGCCATTCGCCTTAATGGCTGCACCGAACGGATTGTCCGGGTCAGCTTTTGCTTCTTTCAAGACTTTCATCTTAGGCGTACCGGAGGGTTTATTGGTGTTGAACATGACATCCACACCATCAGGGAGATCATCCGAATAGACGGCCATGCCTTTCAGATAATGGTCTCCATCTACCAAAATACGAACCTGCGCATAATGGCTTTTGCCGAGATCCAGGTCAGGAACGCCACGACGAATTTCCATCACGCCGTCTTTGTCCAAACCGCCCTCATCGCCATAGCGAATGGCAACGCGGCTTGAGTCCAGACTGGACGGGCGCTGCAGCTTCGTAAAAGTGTCACCACCATCATCAGAATGATAGTCACCCAGAGAGTCGATCTGTTCCTGATGCTGATAGGCATACTTCTGGTCAAACTCGGGCTTTGCCAGCACCGTAATGTTGGTCTGCTGCCGAATATTGGTCGGCTGGCGAATGCCAACGCCATAGCGCTTGTAACCGTATTCTGCCTCCAAGGTGTAAGCAGCTTTATCAAGCTCAGACTCTGAGACGCCGAGCACCTGGTTGGCGCCTTCGGAAATATCAATCATGCCTTTCTTGTCAACTTCTTTTTTCAAGACGTCGGCAATATTTTCAGCACGTTTGGCTTTTTTGTCGATGTTTCCGGCATATTTTGACCGAACGCTCGATTCGCTCATTCCGAGTTGGTTTGCAATCTCCGTCCAACCAAGTCCCTTGTTGTCTTTCAGGTCCTTAATCTGCTCGTATTCAGACTGCTTCCTCAAACTGATGGCCTTACTTCTTGCAACACGGAACTCAGTAGGGCTCAGCTGATACTCCTTGGGGAGCGTGTCGTTTATGGCGTTGATGATATCCTTTTCGGACAGTCCTTTTTTCTTCAGCGTCTCAATACGAGACAGAAAATCACCAGAATGCTGGTACGGATTATCGCCAGAGCCCCAAGGATAACGCCCCGAATGGCGTTTGGTGCCATAATGCTCCAGGATATTCTCGTTGGACGAAATGCCGAAATAGGCGCGGATATCTTTTTCAATCGTATTCATGCTACTGCTCCTAACTTCAACTCTGCAATCACGTTATCGAACTCTTTGATTTTGGCGACGATAGGGTCAATTTCCTCAAAAGTAGGAGTTTCGATCAAAATATCATCGTTCTGGTAAATTCGATTTTCAATCCGAATATCTTTCGGATGAATGTGGTACTCCATGCAGAATAAAGCATCATAAATAAAGAGCTGTTCCATATGTGCAGGAACAGCCCCGGTTTTAAGATCATGAATACGAAGAAAATTGTTCTCAAAAGAAATAGCATCTGCAGTGCCAAAGCAGTTCTCGCTGTAAAACAGCACCTGCTCCGGCGTCATGCGGAATCCGATTGCATCGTTTACGTATGCATTGAGCGTCTTCTTGCTCTTCGGCAGCTTCTGGTTCAGATTGATGCACTCGGCTGCAAATGCATGGAGTCGGGTGCCTCGCTCTTTGGCCTGGAAGTTCATGAATGCATCAGCCAGACGCTGCGCGTCATAGTTCAGCCAATGATACTTACTGGCTCCCAGGAATGCATGCTGCCCCGTGAGCCTGGAATGATCGTTCCATTGCATTGAGTATCTCCTCCTTGTTTTCGGGATAGACGAAAGCAGCAAAGCTCATCTCGTTCATCTGCCGGACGTAATAGTCCTGATTCGGACGATGAGATGCATTTGCAGACTTCTTTCCCTCCAATGCTGCCCAGGTTGAGCCATACAAAACCAAGAGATCCGGAATGCCCTGAATCTCGTTGGGGTCGAGATGAACTACCTTGCAGCCAGGAAAGCGTTCTTTGATTTCTTTCACCAATCCTGTCTTGAATTTGTTTTCGAGCATAGTACAACCTCCAAAATGAAAGGAATAGTGCGTTTGAGACGCATTCTATTCCCCTCATAAAAGGGGATGTTTTTATCGCGGGGGTTTTTGTGTGAAAGTGTGAATTTTTGTGTATTTTCGTAAAAAATGGGAAAAGAAAAAGCCCCTGCAATTTTCATGCAGAGGCATTTGGTTTTTAGGCTCAATATCTATATCTATTGAATAGTTCTTCTGGACCGCAGCACATAGGGAGTTTTTCGTACTTTCGCTCGCCGTAGTCATCCTGAATGCTACCAGCGTCGCAATCATAATCGTATGCTTCCGGGCCATGGTTTCTATAGAGGTCATCAAACGAATACTCTATTTCACATTGGTCACATCTCCATGTTTCCGGGCCAACTTTCTTCATATGATGACCGCATTCGCACACAGGTGCCTTAACATGAAGTTCCACGAATTGATTTGCTCGACAGTCTACATGATTGCCGTCGCGATCAGTTGTCCACCATTCCTCGAAAGCCATATTTTTTACCTCGTAGAATCAGAAGCGTTACGTTCATACACTGTGGTTCTATGATACATCATCTTACATGCTTTTTTCAAGACAAAAACTCGCTGTGGCCAAAAGCCCATTTTTTCTCTCCTATTATTATATATAAAT
>OODF01000066.1_pt1 | contig 97336 bp, 67 predicted proteins | sample 1671431 | NCBI WGS metagenome assembly OODF01 (sample SAMN06348156, study PRJEB24527) | human gut metagenome | biome: human gut; feature: ankylosing spondylitis patient; material: feces | host: Homo sapiens | place: China | collected 2015-10 | reverse complement strand
TGGGGTTCCCGCATAGTAGAGTCTCCGCGCCCTGTAAGGGCAAAAGCTTTAACCCCTTATGTTGCTATTCTTACTTGACAGCTAAATTCGCAGTCTTAAAGTGGAATATCGCATGTATATTTTGTTCAAGAACTACGCCATAGCTTAAAGCTTTTGCCCTTACAGGGCGCGACTGCTCCAACACGCGATACCCAGGGTGTCGCTTCGCTTGCCCTGGGCTATGTGCTACATTGGGCTTTCAGCCCGCCCTTGATAAATCCGAAACTTCAGTTCTTTAGTAGAGTTCGTATTTCCCTCTTTTTTTCTACCCCGACGCGAGACGCGTCGCCCCCATTAGTGGTAGCGTTTCGTGGTAGTGCTTAGTTGTAGCGCTTGGTGCTTGACTACGCCTGCATATTTACGTTTTACCAGGCAACAACAGACAACAATAAACGGTAATAGAGACGATGGCGGCAAAGCTGCCAATCATCGACTCTATTACCGTTGATACAAACTTTTTGAATACCTACTAAATCAGCGGCATGCCGAGTTCGCGACATTCCTTACGCATGCTTTCGGGCCAAATGCTGGCCTGGATTTCGCCAATGTGTGCCTTGTGCAGCAATACCATGCACAAACGGCTCTGACCAATACCACCACCTATTGACAGGGGCAATTCGTCGTTGAGCAAACGCTGATGGAAATACAACTTTTCGCGTTCCTCCTCACCTTCAATTTCGAGTTGGCGCAACAGGGCGGCCTTGTCCACACGCACACCCATTGACGAGAGTTCGAATGAACGTTCAAGCACGGGGTACCATATCAGGATGTCACCATTGAGTCCGGCATAACCATCTTCAGACACGGTAGACCAGTCGTCGTAGTCCGGGGCACGTCCGTCGTGCTTTTTACCGTCTGACAGTTTACCACCAATGCCTATTACAAACACTGCGCCATACTTTTTGCAAATAGCGTCCTCACGCTCCTTGGGCGACATGTCGGGATACATCTGCAATAAATCCTCGCTGTGCACGAAGTGTATCTTTTGGGGCAAGAAGGGTTTGATGCTGTCGTAAGTTTCGCACACCAGATATTCGGTGCGACGAATGGCGGCATAGATGCGCTCTACCACGTCCTTTAAGAAGGCGATGGTGCGGTCTTGCTTGTCGATGACGGCCTCCCAGTCCCATTGGTCAACGTAAAGCGAGTGCAGATTGTCAAGTTCCTCATCGGCACGTATGGCATTCATGTCGGTATAAATGCCGTGTCCTGTGGGAATTTGATAGTCGGCAAGCGTAAGTCTCTTCCACTTGGCAAGCGAGTGCACCACCTCGGCCTTACGGTCGCCAAGGTCTTTGATGGGAAACGTCACCGGGCGCTCAATGCCGTTCAAATCGTCGTTGATGCCAAGGCCCTGCATCACAAACAAGGGGGCGGTGACACGACGCAAACGCAATTCGGTTGACAAGTTTTGCTGAAAAAAGTCCTTTATGAGTTTGATGCCTTGCTCGGTTTTGTGCATATCGAGAAGGGCTTTGTAGTTTTTAGGGTGTATGAGTTGACTCATTTCTTATTATATAATGTATTGGTTGCATAGGAATATGTGCACCCGGCATGCCGCAATGCACTATTTGGTAGCGCAAATGTACGAAATAATTTCTATACGATAAATATTTTGTGTAACACTTTACGTTTTGTGATGTTATATGACATATTTTGTAACATATAGTTACATCGAATACTATTATTCAGATTGTCATGCTACTTTGAGGCGTACTTGTCTTGATGCAACACTTTTACGGATTTGTGTAACGACTGGCATCACAATAGTGCCTACCTTTGCACCATAGACCAACACACACTAATAATATGTACAGACTGACCAAACGACATACACTGCCGATGCTGGCCCTGTCGACAAGTATTGCAGTTCAGGCACAAGATGCGCTTAACGATTCGATAGCCCCCACCCCCGAACGCGAGCTCAGCCAGGCACAAGTGACAGGGAAGCGCAAAAGCGTGTCGCGCATGAGCGGTGCCGAAAATGGCTTTACGCTGTCGCGCACAGAACTGTTCAAGGCTGCTTGCTGCAATCTGGGCGAGAGTTTTACCACCAACCCTTCGGTGGACGTGAGTTACAGCGATGCCGCCACTGGGGCCAAACAAATAAAGTTGCTCGGACTGGCTGGCAGCTATGTGCAAATGCTGAGCGAGAACATTCCCGACTTTAGAGGAGCCGCTGCGCCTTATGCTTTGGGCTACGTGCCGGGACCTTGGATGCAGAGCATACAGGTGTCGAAGGGCAGTGCCTCGGTAAAGAACGGCTATGAGAGCATTACGGGACAGATTAACGTGGAATATAAAAAGCCGCAATCTGACCCCTCGATGGAGGTTAACCTGTATGGCGACACCAAGAGCCGCATTGAGGCTAACTTTGACGGCAATGTGCATTTTAAGCAAAAGAAACTCAGCACGGGCGTGCTGGCGCACTATGAGAATAACTTTGGCCACCACGACGAAAACCACGACGGCTTTCTTGACAAGCCGAATGTGCGTCAAGGCAACTTGATGAACCGTTGGGCATGGGTGGGCGACCGCTACATTTTTCAAGCTGCCGTGGGCGGCCTTAACGAAAAGCGCGAAGGGGGCCAAACCAAACACGCTGCACACGAGGGCAGCGAACGCTACGGCATTGACATGGAGACGACACGCCTCACGGCTTTTGCCAAGAATGCCTTTATTATAAATAAAGCGCATGGCACCAATCTGGCGCTGATACTTTCGGGCAGTTACCACGATGCTGACGCCACATACGGACACCGCACCTATGATGTGCGGCAAAAGAATGGCTATGCCTCGCTGCTGTTTGAAACGGACTTTACCGAAGCACACAAGCTGTCGGCCGGATTGAGCCTCAACCACGACTACTACAACCAGCACTACCGTCTGACGCATAACACGGAACTGGCACCGCAACGGCTTGACGAACATGAGACGACACCGGGCGCCTATGCGCAATACACCTTTACACCTAACGAGCAATGGGTGGTGATGGGCGGTTTGCGTGTGGATCACAGCTCGATGTACGGCACCTTTGTCACCCCCCGTTTTCATATTAAATACGCCCCCAACCACGTGCTCAGTATGCGGTTGTCGGCGGGCAAGGGGTACCGCACCGTTCACGCCTTGGGCGAGTTCAACTATCTGCTGGCAAGCAACCGCCAACTGGTTGTGGGCCATCTGAAGCAAGAGGCGGCATGGAACTATGGTGCGAGCCTCAACTTGAAGGTGCCTGTGGGCGGACACATTCTCGACCTCAGTGCCGAGTACTACTACACGCACTTTGACGAACAGGTGGTGGTTGACTACGATACCGATGTGCAGCACATCTATCTGCACAACCTTGAAGGGCACCGCAGCTACTCACATACCATGCAGGTGGAGGCTACCTATACGCTGCTGCGCAACTTGACACTAACTGCGGCCTACCGCTACAACCTGGTGCGCCAGTACACTGGCGGCCAAGTGCAGGAGAAGCCTTTTACCAACCGCTACAAGGGACTGCTCACCGTATCGTACAAAACGCCGCTCGAACTGTGGCAGTTTGACGTGACGGCGCAGCTCAATGGCGGCGGCCGCCTGCTGGCCAATGGTGTGGAGGGGGCGACGACCTCTTTCCCGGCTTATGCCAGCTTGAATGCGCAGATTACACGCTGGTTCCGCCACTTCAGCGTTTATGTGGGTGGCGAAAACCTTACTAACTACAAGCAGCGCAACCCCATTTTACACGCCGAACACCCGTGGAGCGACAAGTTTGACGCCACACAGGTGTGGGGACCGGTGCATGGTGCCATGGCTTACGCCGGTGTGAGAATAAATTATTAACCCGTCAAACCGTCAACCAAGACTTTCATCAACGCAATATATACAAGTATACATTATGTCTGTTATCACTCAAACATATCCCGTAAAGGGCATGAGCTGTGCCTCGTGCTCGGCACACGTTGACAAAGCACTGCGCTCGGTGGCGGGCGTGGCCGAGGTCAATGTCAGTCTGGCCATGAATGTGGCCAAAGTTACTTACGACAATGCGCAATGCTCACCCACCGACCTGCAACAGGCGGTTGAACGCATGGGGTTTGAACTGGTGGTGGAGGAGGCCGAAACCGAGGGCGGTGGCGGCGATGATAGCTGCCAGACGGCAGGCACACAAGCTGTGGACAAAGCCGCCGAAGCCGAAATGGGCAAACTGCAGCAAACCAAGCGTTTGGCCTATGGCGCTGTGCTGACGGCCGTTCCGCTACTGGTGCTGAGTTTGATGCCTGGTTTGTTCAGCGGACAAGAGGTGGCACTGTTCTTCCTTGCAAGTTTCTCGCTTTGGAAGTTCGGACGGGCTTTCTATGCCCCGGCATGGCGGTTGCTTAAACATGGCACGTCGAACATGGACACCTTGGTGGCGCTGAGCATCACCGTGTCATACGTGTACAGTTTCTTCAATCTGTTTTTTCCACAATGGTTTACAGCACACGGCATGAAGCCTCACCTCTACTTTGACAGTGTGGGGGTTATTACGGCTTTCATTCTGCTTGGACGTATGCTCGAGGCACGTGCCAAACACAGCACTACCAATGCCATACGCAAGCTGATGGGACTCCAGCCCAAACAGGTTATTACCATCATGCCCAACGGCACTGAGCGCACCAAAAGTATTGGCGATGTGAAGCCCGGCGATGTGCTGATGGCACGTCCCGGCGAGCGCATTGCTGTGGACGGCGTGGTGACGGAAGGCACTTCGACTGTGGACGAGAGCATGCTGAGCGGCGAACCGATACCTGTGGGCAAGACGCTTGGCGAACGTGTCATGGCAGGCACCATCAACAAGAATGGCACTTTGCGCTACCGCGCCGAAAAGACTGCCACCGACACATTGCTTGCTCACATTGTGCGCATGGTGCAGAATGCTCAAAACAGCAAGGTGCCCGTGCAGGCGCTGGTCGACCGCATTGCGGCGGTGTTTGTGCCTGCCATCATTGGCATTGCACTACTTAGTCTGGCGGCATGGCTGGTGTTGTCGCCCGACAATGGGCTGACGCATGGTTTGATAGCCATGGTGTCGGTATTGGTCATAGCTTGCCCGTGCTCGTTGGGACTTGCCACACCTACTGCCATCATTGTGGGCATGGGACGAGGGGCCAACAATGGCATTTTGATTAAGGACGCCACTTGCCTTGAAACGGCTCGCCGCATCGACTGCGTGCTGCTCGACAAAACAGGTACCCTCACCATAGGGCACCCCGAGGTGGTGGACACTCATTTTGCACAAGACAATGGGAAATTGGCGGCCGTGCTATGCGCACTGGAGCACCGGTCTGAACACCCTTTGGCCGAGGCCATTTGCCAACATTTCAAAGGGGCGGAACCGCTGGAGGTGACCCACTTTGCGGCTCTGCCGGGCAACGGTATTGAAGGAGTAGTTGACAACCAACATTTTTTAATAGGCTGCACAACGCTGATGCAGGACAAAAAACGTATCTTTACCACCGCACAGCGCAATGTGATTGACAACTGGCTGCACAAGGCTTATACCATTGTGGCCATGGCCGATGAACAGCATGTGGTGGCGCTGGTAGCCCTGAATGATGAGCTTAAAAGCACATCGGCCAAAGCTGTGAGCGAACTGAAGGCTTTGGGCATAAGCACCTACATGCTCACTGGCGACAACGAAGCCACCGCCGCTGCTGTAGCCGCCCAAGTGGGGGCCGACCATTACGTGGCGCGTATGCTGCCTGCCGACAAGGCTGACTTTGTGAAAGGCTTGCAAACTGCCGGACACCAGGTGGCCATGGTGGGCGATGGTATTAACGACAGTGCTGCCCTGGCACAGGCCGACTTGAGTGTGGCTATGGGACGAGGCAGCGACATTGCCATCGATACGGCTATGATGACGCTGCTCACATCGGACCTCATGCGTCTGCCCCAGGCTATCAGACTGTCGAACCGCACGGTGCGCACCATCAAGGAGAATTTGTTTTGGGCTTTCTTCTACAACGTGGTAAGCGTGCCCATTGCTGCCGGGGTGCTATACCCCTTGTGCGGGTTCATGCTCAACCCCATGATTGCCGGCGCGGCCATGGCTCTGAGCAGTGTGAGCGTGGTGGCGAACTCTCTGCGTAGCGGCATGGGGAAACTATAATGCGACTTAGGAACCCGTCGATGCCCAATCGACGCATCAGAATTGATTACAAACCTTTAATACACAATTGGACAATGAAGAAGTTTTTGACCTTTATCATGATGCTGGTTGTCAGCACTTCGCTGGCTCTGGCCAAGGACATCGAAACGGTGGTATTCACCACTCAGCCCCAAATGCACTGCAGCAACTGCGAGGCCAAGATAAAGAAGGCTTTGCGCTTTGAGAAAGGCGTGAAAGATATTGTGACCAATGTGCCACGTCAAACGGTTATGGTAAAATATGACGAAGACAAAACAACCGTGGCCAAACTCATCAAGGCGCTTGAGAAGATTGGCTACTACGTGCGTGTTGTGGCTGCATCGGACGATGATGTGCGCTGCAAATACAACGTGAAATGCTACAAGCGGCCTACCTGCAACAAGGACAAGCGGTGCTACAAAAGCAAATGCGGCAAGGCTAAGAGCTGCGACAAGGCTAAGAGCTGCTGCGACAAATAGCATTGGCTGATTATATTTATTGACACCAGAGGCCCTCACACTGCACAATTTATATTGTCAGTGTGAGGGCCTCTGCTTCAATGTCAGCAGTTTGCTGTTACTTGACCATTCTGATGACTACTTGTATTGCCAATGTGCTTATCACATATATTGCCATGATTAAAGCCAACACTGCCAACATAAACAAGGGCGTAGAGGGTATGATGTCGGCCAAATGGCGGATATAGGCATAGTATTCCTTACGCACCAATATGTTTTGATGCACCAAATAGGCTGCGAAACTACCGCTTGCCAACCAGTTGACGAGGCGGCTTTGCAATCTGACTCGTGAAAAGAATAACAACATGGCACCTGCGGCAACAATGGTGATGGGATTGGTGTAGGCTACCACAAAGGGTACAAAAGCACCCATAAACGTTTGGCTCATCATACCTGCACCCCACCCTACCAGGCCCATTGTGCCCATTAGCACAACATACAGAGCCATGAAACGCCAACGGGGCCAATGCTGCAACCGCGCCGCACCATACAGACGCAAATAGCGGCCTAACAGATAGAGGCCTACAAATGACACGGCCGAATAACCCTTTTGCAAATCGGCAAACACAAAGGAGCAAGGTATCGTTATGACATAAAACACCAATAAGAAACGGCGCAGCGCAGCCTCATCGCTCTTTTCGACAAAGGCATTAAGCATTGGCGTAAGGAGGTAAAGCACTAAATAACTGCACACGAACCAATAGTTCCATATAGGACGCACATAGCCCATCACGCCAGTTGGCAGCGGCAAGCCGGCCAACCATACATACAAGGCAAGCACAAGGGTGACATAAATGGGTTGTATGGCCAGGCGCACAGCCCCCTTTGTGCGGAATGTGGTGCCGAACCAGCCCGTTATCAGCACAAATATGTTGACACACGCCACGGTGTACACTTCGGTCATGGTCAGCCCGAGCCAACGCAGGGGTTCTGCCTGAAGCCAAACCGTACGCGGATAGCCAAACGAAGCATAACCGGTGTGCAGCACCATCACCATGAGCATGGCCACTATGCGCAACAGTTCCATGTTAGACTGACGCGCCAAACGTATTTTACTCATTTCCTTATTGCGTCAAGCTATGCTTATCAGTTCTACGTCAAATATCAACGTCGAATTGCCCGGTATGTCGCCATCGGTGCGGCTGCCATAGGCCAGTTGCGAGGGTATGTATATGGTCCAGCGGTCGCCGGGGCGCATCTGGCTCAGTGCAATTTGCCAGCCATCAATCACCTCGTACAGGCGGAAGGCGGCGGGAATGCCGTCGCGACGCGAATCGTCGAACACACGCCCGTTTATCAGCCGGCCGGTATAATGCACGCACACCACGCTGCGCAGGTCGGGGCGGCGCCCTTGGGGATTACCGCTCTTTTGTATTTCGTAAAGCACGCCCTTGGGCAGTTCGTGCACGCCTTCTTGTTGCTTCTTGTCAACCAAGAAAGCCTCGTTCTTCAGTTTATAGTCAGTCTTTTTACTCATAATACATAATAATGTGATTGTTATGGCTGCAAAGTTACGCAATGTTTCATCAACACTCGTTCTCCATGCGGTCAATGTAACTTTCATGCTCTGCAAAGTTACGCAATGTTTCATCAACACACCATAATTACCACAAACAAAAGGCGCAACCAACTTGCCATATCCGGCAAATGGTTGCGTCATAAGTAGGTGTTCGAAAATGCTATTAGGGACGTCCGCCCATACCGCCGCCCGGGCCACCCATCGGGCGCATGGGCATGCCGCCGGGGCCACGCATATCGGGCGGGCCCGGACGGTCGGTCTTGTCATCGCCCTTCTTGCTGCTGCCACCGGGGAAGATGTTCAGCTTGTAGATGAAGTGCACCATGAAGTATGAGTTGATGGCATTGTTCCACGAGTCGGTGCGCTGTGTGGCACTAATCATGCGGCTCACGTTGCTCTGCTGCTGCAATATGTCGTAGAACTGAATGCTCAATGTGGCAGCCTTGTTCTTGAGGAACGACTGTGCTATTTGTGCATTCCACAGCAGTTCGTTGGTGTTCATCGAGGCATCAGAGTAGCCACGGCGTGAACTCATGCGAATATCGGTTGAAAAGCTCAACCCAAAGCTGAGGTTGACATTGGCATTGGCACCATAAGCAAAGTTCCAAGTGTCCATATTGGCATTTTGCTGCACCGAGGCACGAGCATGCTGATAGTTGAGTTTGCCAAGCAAGCCCACATCGAACCAGGTTGAACGGTATGAGAGGTTGAGGTTTTCGTCCACGCCAAGCGTTTTGGTCGTATTCTTTTGCGAGGCAGCCTGCTCAAACACCTTGCTGTATCCCTCATAAGTCTGCTCCGTCACAGTCAGGTCATTCGGTTTGGTGCTGACATAGCCCACCGCATTCTGATAGCTCACACTTGTAAAGGTGTTGATGTTGAACAACTTTTGCTTGCCAATGGCCGAATTGAACATAAACATACCACGGCCGTCCCAGTTGCCACTGATGTTTTCGGGTCGGAAATAGCTCACACCGGTCTTGGCATCATACACCATACGGTTAGAGATAGAGTTCTTTGTCTGCGTGGCATCTACGCCCACCATCATGCCTTGCTGGCGGTCGGCATTATAGCCATTGTAATTGATGCGCAGCGAATTGTTCCACGAGGGTTTCAAGCCCGGGTTACCCATCGATATGCTCAAGGGGTTGGAGTTGTCAACCACAGCCAGCAGGTCGGTCATTGAGGGTTGTGATGACGAGCCGCGATAACGTATTTCCAAGCGGTTGGTTTTTGAAAAGTTGTAGCGCAAGCGCACCGACGGCGACACATTGAACACGTTGCGGGTCACCACCGTGTCAACCTGGCTCGGACGGTTATAGGCCATTTTGGTATGCTCCGGATTAAAGTCTACACCGGCATTAAAGCGCACTGCACTTGAGTTGTAACGTATACCGAGGGTGGCTGTATGGTCGGTGTATTTGTAGGTAGCATACTGCGAGTTGTTTTCGTCGCGCACTTTGTTCAGTATCTCGTCCGAAGTGGGCAGCGAGCCAAGTGACGGGCGCACACTTTCGTCAGTACTGCCAAAGCTGGCATCGTAGTCGCTCAACCCTGGGAAATCTGTTGTGTTCAACTCGTTCAAATTGTAGCGCGAGCGGTCGCTCTTGTTATATTTGTAGCTGTACTGATAGCGGGCCTCGGCAAACCAATTCTTGCCCAACGGCTCCACATAGCCCAAGCGTGCGCTCACGTTGTAGTTGCGCCCAGGGGTTGTGCTGTACTGGTTAAGATAGCTGTTGGTCTGGCCTGATGCCGGGTTGTATGCAATGTTTGAAATAGCGTACGAATGGCTCTCGCTCTTGGTATAACCGCCACTGGCACGCAACGACACGTTACGTCCGTTGCTCGACAAGCGGCGCACGAGGTTCAAGTTGGCGCTTACATTGTGCGACTTGCTGTCACCCATTGACAGGCGATTGTTGGTGTTGACCATGATGGCCGCCAGTTCGGGATTGCGCTCGGCATAGTTACTGGCAAAGATGCTGTCGAGCGGACTCACCATGCCGTCAAGGTCGTAGGGATTGCTGTTGAAAGTGGCCGAGCGCGAACTACCGCTGTTGCGCGACTCCGAGTAGCTGTAACTGGGTCGGAAATTGATGTTGGTCATCGAGTCGGGACTCCACTCCAAGCGCAAACGGCTCATCACGCTGGTGCTGTGCGAACCGCTGAAACTGCTGCTGTTGCCAAACGACGAATTGCTGCCCGAGGTAAGGAACGTTTCAGAGTTTGTTGTGCTCAGCGCATCGGTGCCCGTGTGGCTGTAAAGGGCAAATCCGCCCAGTTCCAAGCGGCCGGCCTCACGTTTTTTTTTGCCATTCTCCCACGAGAAGTCGACACCTACGCGCTTGGTGGCCGTCAAACCACCGCCACCGCCGCCAAAGCCACGCGGCCCGCCAAAGCCCATGTCGTTGGTGTTGTTGAGCGAAGCAAAGGTTGACACACGCGTCTTGTCGGTAAAGCGGGTACCAAAGAAACGGGTTGAATAGCGGTCATGATTGCCGTATGCCACGTCCAAGTTCGACACCCACGACTCGTTAAGCTCGCGTTTGGTAGAGATGTCCAACACGGTTGTCTCCTCACCGTCGTCTATGCCAGTTTGTTCGGTGTAATCACTCTTCTTGTCATAAGCCTTGATTTTGCTCACCAATTCGGTGGGCAAGTTCTTCATGGCAGTTTTGGTATCACCCTTGAAGAAGTCCTTGCCATTTATCAAGAACTCCTGCACGGTTTTACCATTCCACTTTATGGTGCCATCATCGCTCACCTCCACGCCCGGCAACTGCTTGACGAGCGACTCGAGCGTAGAACCCGTGGGCACACGGTAGGCCGAGGCCGAGAACATGGTAGTGCCGCCCTTTTGTTCCACGCGTGACGCTGTGGCGGTTACAGTAGCCGAGCCAAGCACCTTGTCGTTCGATGTCAGGAGCAGCGTGCCCAGCCCCACAGAGTCGGCCTCAGCCGTCAGTTCCACATTACGCGTAAGGGGCTTAAAACCCACATACGACAATTTTACGATGTACTTGCCAGCCTCTTTAGGCTCAAAGCGGAACATGCCGTTCTCGTCGGTGGTGGCTGCCGTTACAACTGTACTGTCTGAGCGCAGTAGCACCGCGGTGGCAAAGTCGACAGCATTCTTCGACTTTGACTCGACTGCCGTACCTGTCACAACATAGCGTTGTGCCATCGCCCCAGCGGCCATCACGAACGATAGCATGAAGAGTAATAACTTGTGTTTCATATAAGTGTGTTGTATTGTTTTTTTGCAATGTTAGCAGCAGGCATTCGCCCGTTCATTCGGTGCGCCACAATGAGCGGCACACGTAATTGAGATGCAAAGTTGGTACAAAGGTTTAACACAATCGTATTATAATACCTTAAAAATCGACGAAACCACTCATTCTGTCGACGAAAGCGCGCCCCACACTTGCGCATTACGACAAATGTCATTACTTTTGTTGTACACGCTTACATATATAAAACAACGAAACGAGCACTACCATGATAAAATTAGCCAATCACATCAAGCGCATCGAAATATCGAGCCTGTGGAGCGGACACAAGCACATTGTGTGGGACTTGCGCCCCGACGTCAATGTGCTGAGCGGACACAATGGAGCGGGCAAAAGCACCATTCTCAACCGCCTCATACAGCATCTGCGCTCCGTGCCTACCACCGGCGACATACAGGGCAACACACGCTTCGGGGTAAAGATGGAGTTCGACCCGAGCGATGCCACAGGCATTCACTACGACGTCATACGCAGTTTCGACCGCAAAATGCTCTCGTCCGAGCCTATTGGTGCACTTAACGATGCCCGTATCGTCACCGAGCTCGACTGGCAGCTCTACCTGGTGCAGCGCCGCTACCTTGACTATCAGGTTAATGTGGGCAACCGCATGATTGCCCTGCTCACAAGCGGCGACCCCGAGGCACGCGACAAAGCGGCCATTGCGGCTAACCTTAAAACGCGCTTTCTTGACATTGTGGACGAACTGTTTGCCGAGACGGGAAAACGCATCGACCGTCAAAGCAACGAACTGCAGTTCATACAATACGACGAAAAGTTGCCGCCCTATTTACTGTCGAGCGGCGAAAAGCAAATACTGCTCATTCTGCTCACCGTGCTCACCGAGGACCAGCAGCACTATGTGTTGTTTATGGACGAGCCCGAAGCCAGTCTGCACTTTGAGTGGCAAAAACACCTCATCGGCCTTGTGCGCGAGCTCAACCCCAATGCACAGATTGTGCTCACCACCCACTCGCCTGCCCTCATCATGGACGGTTGGGAGGACGCCGTGACCGAAGTGGGCGACATTACCGTCTAAGTTATCTCCCTTATCAACCCAAAAGTCCTTCACCGTGAAACGCTTGAAAGATAACATCAACTCCTCATACGTGTCGGCCATGAACCGCCTTGGCGGGCGTCATGCCCGCGAGCGCATAGTGGCCTACGTTGAGAGCTACGACGATGTGTTTTTTTGGAGCAACCTGCTGCGCCCGCTCGAAACGGACAAGTATTACTTTGAGGTGATGCTGCCGTCGCGCACATCGTTGTGCAAAGGCAAAAAGATTGCCTTGGCCAACGAGCTTGGCCCGCGTTTGGGCAAATGTATGATTGCCTGTGTTGATGCCGACTACGACTATCTGATGCAAGGTGCCACCCTGGCATCGGCCGAGGTGTGCAACAACCCATACGTGTTCCACACCTACGTCTATGCCATCGAAAACTACCAGTGCTACGCACCTGCCATGCAGCAGGTGTGCGTCATGGCCACACTCAACGACCACCACTTGTTCGACTTCGAGAGCTTTATGCGCCAATACTCACAAACCATCTGGCCGCTCTTTGTGTGGAACGTCTGGTGCTACCGCTACGGCACCTACAAGCAATTCTCCATGCTCGACTTCTACCACATCGTACAGCTCGGCAAACTCAACTTTTACCACCCCGAACAGACGCTCGAAAAGTTGCGCCACCTTGTCAATGCCAAAATAGCCCGTCTGCAACGCCAGTTTCCGCAAGGGCGCTCCACCTACAAACCGCTGCGCAACGAGCTGCTGCGCCTGGGACTGACGCCCGAAACCACCTACCTGTACATGCGCGGACACGACCTGTGCGACGGGGTGGCCGTGCCACTGCTTAACATGGTGTGCGAACAGTTGCGACGCGAGCGTGAGCGCGAAATACGCCGTCTGGCCGAGCACAATGTGCAAATGCAAAATGAGCTGTCGGCCTACCAAAATGCCACAGCGGCCATTGAGGAGATGCTGCGCAAGCACACCACCTACACCGAATGCCCGCAATACAAACGGGTGCAAACCGACATTAAAGACTTTATTGACTCTCTTCACCCCCAAACCGATACAGCACAACCTGCACCCCCAGCCTCATGATACTGCACATTAAGAACATGGTCTGCCCCCGTTGCATCATGGCCGTCACCAGCACACTGTCACAACTCGGCCTCACGCCCGACAGCGTGTCGTTGGGCGAGGCGCACATAGCCGAGACCCCCGACCAATCGCAATTAGAGCAAATACGCCAGGCATTGATAGCCATAGGCTTTGACCTGGTCGAAAACAAGTCCGACCTGTTGATACAGCGCATCAAGCAATCGGTAATGACCTACGTCCGCCACGACAAGTGCACAAGCCAGCCATTGTCCGAATGGCTGGCCACAACCATACATACCGACTACCCCACTCTGAGCCGCACCTTTGCTGCCGCCGAGGGGCGCACCATCGAAAAGTACCACCTGTTGCAGCGCATGGAGTATGTTAAGGAACTGATAACCTATGGCGATTTGAGCATAAAGGAGATAGCCTGGCGCACAGGGTTCTCGAGTGTGGCACATCTCTCGCGCCAGTTCAAGCAACTCACAGGCATGACGCCAACAGCCTATAAAGCCTGTGGACATCACGAACGTCAACCACTCGACACGCTATAAGGTAAACAAGCCATGGTTAACCAACTCACCCAATTTGTGCGCCGACACATCAATCTGTTAGCAGCACTGGCCCTCATCATCTGCGCCGTGCTGCTTTATTGCGTCAACCCCGTTGGCCACACTTTTGTACCCAAATGCGCATTCAAGCTAATCACCGGTTACGACTGCCCGGGTTGTGGCGCACAACGTGCCATTCACGCCCTGCTGCATGGCAGGTTGTCCGAAGCCTTGAGCTACAACTACTTCATGGTTTATTCTGTGCCATACCTTATGGCGGTGCTGTACACCGAATATGCCGTCAAGGGCAAACGACAGTGGCGGTTGCGCCGCATATTCGAGGGCAAAACGGCCATCACGCTCTACATTGTGTTGTTCATAGCATGGGGCATTGTGCGAAATGTGCTTTAATGTATTGCTGTCCGGCTAAACACTAGCACCAAACGCTAGCTCTAATGGGGGCGACGCGTCTCGCGTCGGGCATTAAGGCAAAGGCTCACAGACAAACGCGTAATTAGCGCTGTCTGCGAGCCTTTATTTAGTGTATGAAATTACCCCGACGCGGGACGCGTCGCCCCCATTAGAGCTAGCGTTTAGAGCTTGAATATGTAACCCACGTCAGATCCATCAGCCTAATCAATGCGATGCACCATCTCGCGGAAGATATCAGCCATAAGCGGCTGCACCGCATTGGCAGCACGCTGCACCTCCTCGTGGCTCACCTCCACAATCTGACCCTCAATGCCCAAGTCGGTAATGATGCTGATGCCGAAAGTGCGAATGCCACAGTGATGGGCCACTATCACCTCGGGCACAGTTGACATGCCCACGGCATCGGCACCAAAGGTGTGGTACATCTTATACTCGGCCGGCGTTTCAAAGGTCGGGCCCTGGGTGGCAAGGTACACACCCTCCACCGTGCGAATGCCCTTTTCCTTGGCAATGCTGCGCGCCATGTCAAGCAATTTGTGGTCGTAGACTTCGTGCATGTCGGGGAAACGCGGCCCCGTAGGGAAGTTTGGCCCATGCAACGGGTGCTCGGGCATAAAGTTGATGTGGTCGGTAATAAGCATGAGGTCGCCAATCTTGAAGTCAGGATTCATGCCACCGGCAGCATTGCTCACAAAAAGGGTTTTGATGCCCAATTCATACATCACACGCACAGGGAAGGTTACCTGCTTCATGTTGTAACCCTCGTAGTAGTGGAAACGACCTTGCAGGGCCATCACATTTTTGTCGCCCAAACGGCCAAATATCAGTTTGCCGCTGTGTCCCTCAACCGTGCTTACCGGGAAATTAGGAATATCCTTATAGGCAAACTCATCTACTATCTCGATTTCTTCGGCAAGGTGTCCCAACCCCGTGCCAAGAATGATGGCAGTGTGCGGACGCATTTGCGTGTGGGCTTTAATCCACGCAGCAGTTTCTTTAATTTGCTCTAACATAATCAAGTATTGTTTGGTTGAACAATTTATCGTCAGTACGTGCCGGCTCAATGTCCACCACAATGGGCTGCACCAGCAAGCTGTCAACTAATGGTTGCGGCAGGCTATGCGCTATTTGCCGCAGGCGCTCCACATCTTTCTGCGTGGTCACCGCCAGCTGGCAGTTGTTAGTGTGCCACAAACGCGACAGCCATTTGGCATCGGCCGGCGTAAACGTATGGTGATCGCGAAATTCGGCCAAAGTCACCTCCGCCCCCATTTGTGCAAGATATTGCTTCAGCGGCGCCGGATTGGCTATGCCAGCCACCAGCAGCACGCGTTTAGAGGCCAAATCCTCGGGCTCAACGTTTGAACCATCGAGGCGCTGCAACACGCCATAACGCACCTGGCTGTAAAACAAGCGTTGCCCTTGTGCCACACCCAATGGCGGGCGTTCATTTTCGGCACACTTGGTCACCACTATCAGCTGGGCGCGGCGGGCAGCACAGGCCGGTTCGCGCAAGCGTCCCCATGGCAGCAAATGGTCGTGGGTGTAAAGGCGGTTGGCGCACGTCAGCAGTATGTTAAGCCCGGCCCTGACCTGGCGGTGCTGATAGGCATCGTCAAGCACTATGACGTTGGGCGGCGTGCTGAGCTTGAGCAGTTGGGCTATGCCATACACGCGTTTTTCGCATACGGCCACAGTGGCAAAGGGGCAGTTGTGTAATATCTGGTAGGGTTCGTCGCCTATGTCGGCAGCCCCGTGCCGGGCGGCATCGGCCAGTATGTAGCCCTTTGTGTGGCGTCCATAACCGCGCGAGAGCATGGCCACGCTATACCCATTGTGGTGCAGCAAACGCAGCAAATACTCCACATGGGGGGTCTTGCCCGTACCGCCCACGGCCAGATTGCCCACACAGATGACGGGCACGCCGAAACCTTGCGATGCAAGCACCCCATGGTCGTAAAGCCATGCACGCGTCACAGCCACCGCCCCCCAAATGAGTGAAAGCGGTGCCGTGACAAAGGGCAATATGTAAGATAACAGTTTGATAAGGTTACGCGCTTATGGGGTGTTCAAAATGGGTTTACTTCACATTCGGCACATAGAACATGCGTGCCTGTACGCAGCTCTTTGCATCGAAGCTGCGCAAACCGCCCACAAAGCGCAGGGGCTGGTAGTACTCGCCAAGGGCCGTTTGCAGTTTCTCTTCCATGTAGTCGCGCTTTACGGTACTGTCGAGGAACTGGTCAACCCACGACGACTTTTGCGGACAAGAGGTGAGGTAGTACGACTTCAAGCCGGCACGCTGGGCAGCCACGGCAATGGCATCGTCGAGAGTGCCAAGTTTGTCAACCAACTTGATGCCGAGCGCCTGTGAACCAGTCCATACGCGGCCTTGGGCAATGCGGTCAACCTGTGTCGGGGTCATGTGACGGCCAGCAGCCACACGGCTCAAAAAGAGTCGGTAACCGCGATTTACATAGCCCTGCATGGCAGCAGCCTCGTCGGCATTAAAGCCACGCCCCATGGCACCAAAGTCTGATGCCTTGTTTGTCTTGACCACATCGAAGTGCAGACCCAGTTTTTCGGTCAGCAAGCCGCTGGCGTCGGGTATCATGCCAAATATGCCTATACTGCCAGTAAGGGTGGTAGGTTCGGCCACAATGTAGTCGGCACCGCACGACATGTAATAGCCGCCCGAAGCCGCCATGCCGCTCATCGACACCACCACGGGTTTCTTTTGTTTGAGCAACTGGATAGCACGCCACATCTGTTCCGAAGCATAGGCACTGCCACCCCCCGAATTGATGCGCAGCACCACAGCCTTCACCTTGCTGTCGTTGGCCAGTTTGTCAAGGTCGGCCACCACTTTACTGCCCACTATTTGCGACATTTCGCCTGAAAAGTTGGTGTGCGCAGCCTCGTCTACAATGTCGCCCTCGGCATAGTACACGGCTATGGCTCCATCGCCCGAGGTGGGCGCCACATCGAGTTTGGCCAACTGGGCCGGGTCGATAAAATTCACCTTGTCCTGCTTGCTGCAAGCACGCAACACCTGGCGCACACCGTCGTCATAGGTCAATGAGTCTACCAGGCGGGTGGCCACATACTGCTTGGGGTCGGCAAAGGTGGTGTAGCGGTCGGCATAGGCATTGAGGCTGTCCACCGCCAAGCGGCGCGAAGCTGCCACGTCCTTGCACACCTGTTGCCAGATGCTGCCCACAAACGACTGTACCTGCTCGCGGTTGGCATCGCTCATGCCAGTCAGTATAAACGGTTCAACGGCACTCTTGTAGGTGCCCACCTTGAACACTTGCATCTTTACACCCACCTTTTTGAGCAAGTCGGTGTAAAATATGGGTTGCGAGGCTATGCCATGCCAGTCTATCATGCCGCTCGGATTGACAAACAGCTTGTCGGCGGTCGATGCCAAATAGTAGCTGCCCTGGGTGTAGCTGTCGGCATAGGCTACAATAAACTTTTTGCTTTGTTTGAAGTCCATCAAGGCATGACGCAGTTCCTGCAATGTGGCATAGTCGGTGCTTAGCACCCCGCCCTCAAGGTAGATGCCGCTGATGCGCTTGTCGGTTTTGGCCACCTTGATGGCCTTTAATATGTCGTCAAGGCCCTGGTTGTCGGCCGCATCGTTGCCCAAATACTTGGCAAACGGATTGTCGTTTGAGCGCTCGGTGATGCTGCCGCTCAGACTGATGCGCAGCACTGTGCCGTCCTTGATGGTGGGCTTGCTGTCACTGCTGGCTGCTATAACGCCCATCACAATGAAGCTCAGCACCAAGGTGAACACGCTAATGCAAGCTATACCAACAATAGTGGCTAAAACGTACTTCAGAAATTGTTTCATAATTTGTGGTTGTTTTGTTGTTCGTTACTGCACAATTTGACGCAGCTGTTTGTGCTTTTGCTACAACACTTCATAATATTTATTTTGCACCCGCCCTCGCGCGCACACGCGTCAGAGAGTTTCATAAACTTTGCTTGCATCTTACACTAATTGTGCGTTACAACATGATTTTCAGTACATTACGCAGTGTAGGATACACTTAAAACCACCTACACTTGCGTGCACTAATTGCACATGCACTTGCACCAACCTGCACGGCGCGCACGGGGCAGATTTTTCGGTAGTTTGATGCGGCAATTTCAGTAACGGGAGAGCGTATTTTCTGTTGCGGGAGGGCGGCATTTCTGTCGGAGAAAACGGTTGCACGGCCTGCTATTACAGGTTTTGCACCCCGGCATACAGGCTGCAACGCTGAGTGCAAGTAGTGTGTAGGCAAGGTTTTACTTATCCTACACTGCGCAACCGACTCATTATCAGCGCATTACACTCAAATAGTGTAAGATGGCAGATAAACCTCGTTTTCCTTTTTTACGGAGGTGCCGGCATACGTACGCCCCAGTTTTCAAGCTGATTTTGACTGACGCAGAACGGGCGCACCGTTGTGTCTGTCAAAAGTCAATGTCCACCTCCACCGGACAATGGTCGGAGCCAAACACCTCGTTGTGAATGTTGGCATCGGTGAGCTGTGGCTGCAAGCGGTTTGACACCAGGAAGTAGTCGATGCGCCACCCGGCATTCTTTTCGCGGGCACGGAACCGGTACGACCACCAGGAGTACACGCCCTCAAGCGTGGGGTTGAAATAGCGGAAGGTGTCGGTAAAGCCGGCCTGCAGCAGTTGGGTGAATTTGGCACGCTCCTCGTCGGTAAAACCGGCATTCTTGCGATTTGTTTTGGGATTTTTCAAGTCTATCTCCTCATGTGCCACATTCAAGTCGCCACACACCACCACGGGTTTCTTGGCGTCGAGCGACAGCAAATATTGGCGGAAGGCGTCGTCCCACGTCATGCGGTAGTCGAGCCGGCGCAGGCCGTCCTGCGAGTTGGGGGTGTAGACAGTGACAAGGTAGAACTGCGGCATTTCGAGGGTGATGACACGGCCTTCGTGGTCGTGCTCCTCAATGCCAAGACCATAAGTCACGTTCAACGGTTTGTGACGCGTAAAAATGGCTGTGCCCGAATAGCCTTTCTTTTCGGCCGAATTCCAATACGACTCATAGCCCTCAAACGCCATGTCGAGCTGATGGGGCTGCATCTTCGTCTCTTGCAGACAAAAAAAGTCGGCATCGAGCGCTGCAAAACTCTCTCTAAAGCCCTTGCCATCGCAGGCACGCAGGCCGTTTACATTCCACGATATGAATTTCATTGACTTGTGTTTGCTTGTTCTAATCCGTTGGCGGATCTCTTGGTTAACGAGGTAACGGGTTAACAAAGAAATCCGTCAGCGGGGTCTATTATGTTCTGCGAAGATAGCAACTTATATTGATACCAAATGCAGTCTCACTTTTTTTTCTTAAATTTGCAACGCAATTTTATTACGCATTCTCTGCAAACTGTCATCATGAAACATATACTGCTGCTGGCTTTTGCCCTCGTGGCCTCTATGGCTGCAATGGCACAGCCTAAAATAGAATTTGACCATACAACTCAAGAGCTGGGCACACTGCTTTGGCATGTGCCGCAAACTGCCACATTCAAGGTGATGAACAAGGGCACCCAGGACTTGCTCATAACCAACGTGCGCACCGACTGCGGCTGCACCAATGCCGAATGGACTACCACGGCCATAGGGCCTGGCAGCATGGGCTACATCAAGGCCACCTACAATGCCGAGATGCTGGGCCACTTTAACAAAGGGCTGGCCGTGTACACCAATCTTGACCAACAACCGCACTACTTGTCGCTGATGGGCGTGGTGTCGATGACTAACGCCGAGGCTACCACCGAATATCCCTACAAAGTGGGCGAATACTACTTGAGCACGGACGATGTGGAGTTTGATGACGTGAACCGCGGCGACTCGCCCACCTATGTGTTGTCTATTCTCAACTCAAGCAAAAAGTCGTTCCGACCCGAACTGATGCACTTGCCAAAATACCTGACGGCACAAGCCGACCCGGCTGTAATTCGCCCCGGACGTGTGGGACGCATATTGCTCACACTCAACAGCAACGAACTGCACACCATGGGACTGACGCAAACAAGCATCTACCTGAGCCGCTTTATGGGCGACCGCGTGAGCAAGGAAACGGAAATAAACGTGTCGGCCACACTGCTGCCCGACTTTTTCGACACGCCCACGCAACACGCCCTTGCACCCGTGGCTCAGCTTGACAGCACACACCTCACCCTCGGCCCGTTGGGCAAGAAGAAAAAGGTGAACGGACAGGTAATGCTGACCAATACGGGCAAAACACCGTTGGTTATCAGCGCCTTGCAGGTGTATAACCCTGGCATCAGCGTGAGTTTGAACAAACGCCGCATCGACCCAGGCCACACCGAGAAAATGAAGATTACGATCAGCACCAACACATCATACTTCAAGGGCCGCCGTCGCGTGCTGCTTATCACCAACGACCCCGACCACCCGAAAATTGTGATTGATGTGACGGTAAAGAAGTAAGCTGGCAAGCAACCACCAGCTCCTGTGCTGAGGACACAACGCACTACACGTTTTATATATACAAGCTGAGCTAACACAGACACATTTTGCTACGATTTATCATGTTCTTCGTGACAGTATGCCAGGCGGTATGCTGCCACGCTATAATGACGTATACCGCAGACAACAGCGCGAAAAGCCTTAACACGTCGGGCGACCCACGCCCCGTAACTCTTTACATCACAACCATCGATGGCGAAGAACCGACCTTCGAAATAGTTTACCCACCCGAGGGGGGCACAGGTGTGGGCATTTGCAACCGTACCAAAGTGATGGGACGAATGGTTATGACTACTGGCACGGACACGCTCTACGATAGCGGCGAATGGGCCGAGGGCACATCGGGAATGTCCATCAAGGTGCGCGGCAACACATCGGCGGCCTCAGCCAAGGAGCAACTGCCTTACAAAATAAAGTTGGTAAAAAAGGCAGACTTGCTGATGCGGGGCAGCAAAGTATACAAGCATAAAGATTGGGTGCTGCTGCGCGGCACATGGCATTCGAAGGTGTTTGCCAACCAACAAACGTGTATTTTACCACTGGTTGGCACTGAAGTGAGTCGCGCCACGGGGGCAGAATGGGCGCCCGAGGGTAACTTTGTGCAGGTATACTTGAACGGGAAATACCGTGGCATATACTATCTTATTGAGGCCATCGCTCGTGGTGACGGGCGCATACAGGTGGACGATAGTGGCTTTATAGCAGAGAACGACGCCTATTGGTGGAATGCCGATGGTGCATATTTCAAAACCTCACGCCAGGAGAGCTCCATGGGCTGGACTTTCAAGTACCCCGACTTGGACGATATAACTGACGAACAAAGGGACGAGATTGCAAACTGTATTGAGGCTTTTGAGGACTCGCTTTACAACAACCGCCCCTTGGACAGTATTGCCGACTTGCACTCTTTTGCGCGATGGGTGCTGGCACACGACTATCTGGGCACAAAGGACGCTTGGGGCAGCAACATGTATATGTACCGCCAAAACCTTGACCCGCTGCACCCCGAAACGTCAAAACTGAAAATGGCTACGCCGTGGGATTTTGACTCTTCGTTTACCACGCCCGACGACGAATGGGGCGTGCCGCACTATGCCATTTGCTTTTACTACAACAGGTTGTTTACGCGCCCCGATTTTGTGCAAGCCTACGTTGATGTATGGAACGAGGTGCACAACAGCATTTACACCGAGGTGGCCAACCGCCTTCATGCTTTTGAACAACGCAACACTACTGCATTCGAAACCATACGACTGACTTGCAATGCGCAGCAGAACACCAATTTGCAAGTACAGAACAGTCTGCACACCCAGGTGGAGGAAACACTGCAACACCTGGCCACACGCGTAGCCACAGTGGACAGCTTGATGGCTTATTACACCTGGTGGCTCACGGGGGTGGGTGATAGCCCCACCAGCGCCGCTGCCACGAGCAGAGCCATCTACAATACGACCGGTCAAAAGGTTACTACCACCACCCCACTCCATCAGTTGCCAGCAGGGGTTTACATCGAAGTTGGCTCCGACGGACGGGCGCGTAAAGTCATAAAGAAGTAATTTTTTGGGCTACCGCTTGGATATTTCACAAAATGTTCCTACCTTTGCACTACCAAAATCGGAAAGTAGCGCAGTTGGTAGCGCACTACGTTCGGGACGTAGGGGTCGGGCGTTCGAGTCGCCTCTTTCCGACAGAAAAGAGGGTGTGTCAAAACGATGCACTCTCTTTTTTTGTGTGTAAAACCTCATAAGCGAAATGCCACCTCTTTCCGACAGAAAAGAGGGTGTGTCAAAACAACGCACACTTTTTTTGTGCAAAACCTCATAAGCGAAATGTCGCCTCTTTCCGACAGAAAGTAAATAAAATATTGTACACCAACTCACAATAAGAAAGAATATGGCAGAACATAAAATTATTGCCAATAACGGTTCGTCTATAGTTCTATACACAACTGAAGGGGGCAACACCCAACTTGAAGTAAAATTAGAGAATGATTCTGTTTGGCTCAACAGAGAGCAAATTGCTCAACTTTATGAAAGAGACTACAAAACAATAGCAAAGCATATCAATAATGCATTGAGGGAAGAACTTGAAGGCGAGCCGGTAGTCGCAAAATTTGCGACACCCAAGAAATATGGCAGGAAAGAGGGACTTACTCAAATGCAGGAAATCAATAAGTTGTTCTGACATGAAGGACTTTGCCGCAATAGATTTTGAAACGGCTAACAACGAGCGCAGTTCGGTTTGTTCGGTTGGCATCGTTGTAGTGCGTGACGGTGAGATAGTGGATAAGTTTTACTCGCTCATCAAGCCCGAACCTGAATATTATAATTACTGGTGCAGTAAGGTGCACGGCCTTTGCGCTGCCGATACTGAAGATGCGCCAATATTTCCTGAGGTGTGGAAACGGATAGAGCCCAAGATAACGGGGCTTCCTCTCGTGGCGCACAACAAGGCTTTTGACGAAAGTTGCCTGAAGGCTGTATTCCGCGTGTATCAGATGGATTATCCTGACTACGAGTTTCACTGCACTTGCATCGCCTCGCGTAAAGTTTGGCCCAAAGGGCATCATACCCTCGACATTATTGCCGCACGATGTGGTTATGACATTACAAACCACCATCACGCTTTGGCCGACGCCGAAGCTTGTGCTGCTATCGCGATGGCTATTTTGTAATTAACCAAAGTTTCCCACCCCCAATAAAGCGGGTGGGAAACTTTGGTTAATTTATTTTATGCCAAATACCGACCTATAGGTCAAAAATACACACATACTACAGCTTAATCGGGTAACGCTGGCACATCACTGGCAACACGGAATCTCACTGGCAATCGGAACCATACCGGCACGGAATGGCCTTTCTGCTTGGCCGGAACGAAACGAGGAAGTTTGCAAATAACATCGACCACGGCCTTGTCGCAATCGCGTGAAAGAGACTTTTCTATCTTCACGCTGCTTACCTTGCCGTCCACATCTACCTTGAAACGAGCGATCACTGTACCTTGCAAATTATTCTCCCAAGCACTGACCGGGTATACAACGTTTTGGCTTACGAACCGCATTAAAGCATCCACACCACCAGGATATGTAGCCGGCACTTCTACGAGAGCATTATCCACCACTTCTGGGTTTCTGGGAGACGATGTTTTACCACCTGCACGCAGATTATCTTCCTTCAACTCATCAATATTAATAGCGCCACCGATACCATTAGGATTGACATAGTCCTGAGAAGAAATGGCAAATGTATTCACTGATTCATTTCTGACATTGTAGAATTTCCAACTACTCGTAGCCGACTCTATCAAATCAAATGATGTGGTGCCTTGCGGCAAAGCTGGGAAGGTGAGGTTAAAATAAATAGGCGTTTCTCTGTCACGATAGTATGTTTGACCTGGCGCAATGGCTATGCCATCTGCCTTCAACAGTTTCAAAACCTTGCCACTCGGCTTGCACTTGATGTAGGTTCCTTTATCTATCTGACACCAAGCATATCCTTTCGAGTAAGTTTCAAAAAACACCTGCGTCTTTTCACGGGTAAAGATAATTTGATCGATTTTTGGCAGTCCAGCCTTAATGTCCCACGACGGATTTTCGATATACCCAGGAGCACCTGCCGGGACATCAAATGTTTGCGCATACGATGCGCATGACATAAACAGTGCACAAGCTGCTATTGCAAGTTTTGTTTTCATAAGTATTTTGCATTTTAGAACTATTCGTGAAACCAATCAATAATTTTATCCCAAGTATTTTCAAACATAAAAGATATTTTTTCAGCAGCCTTGGGACGCGTCGCCCCCATTTGAGGTAGCGTTTGATGCTTGATTCCGTTCGCATGTTTACGTTTACCAGGCTGCAATAATTTGAGATGGGAAACCACAAAGCGCATGGCGATGACTACGGATACAAGTCATCATACGCGCCACACATTATTTGCCAAACAATGCCTTGAGCAAAGCGCGACCTATTTTACGCTCCACACCGGCACGTGTGGTTGGAATGCCCGTTGTGCGGGCAAACTGTTGTTTGGCACGGGTTATGCCCAATGCGCGCTTGAGCGAGAAACTCAAACCTGGAATGCGTGTGTTTGTCATAATTGAGAGTTTTTATAGCGTTAGACCTATTTACTTGTTAATCGAAATCTCTACCAGATACATCACTTTATTAACGTGGTATTATCCAATGATTTCAATTTGTTATTCTTAGTGCAAAGTTAAGTTGGCGGCGTGCCATTTACACACATTCTGCAATATTATATGCAAAACCATAATTTTGCGCATTAAGCCACGGTGCAATATTGCAACACGCCTTCCACTGCCCACTCGTCACGTGGCACACACGACAAGCTTGTCTATATGGCTGCAATGTGCTGCCACTCCTCATCTTGGAGCAGTGGCACAAGTTCGCCGTCTTCGTTCGAGCAATAGAACATGGTTGCAGGCAAGTCGATGGTATAATTGCCCAACAGTTCATTACGCACAATGCAATAGCTGTCTACGTGGTACAGCAAATTGCCAAGTGATTTGATCTGCTTTTTTAGTAACGCCAGCATGGGGCCACGCGTACTGTAATCGCAAATGTTGGGTGCTTTGGACAGCGTGCCGCCAAACTTGGCATATATCATGCGATACTTCTGCATCAAGCGGTCCATGTGACGGTTAAACTTGTCCAAAGACTTTTGGCCACCAATCGGCGGCGTAAAGTTGATACCACCATTGGCGGCCTCGAGCATAAACAGTGCATAGAGGGCCTTTTCGCGACGGTGTATTTTCTCTATTTTGGCATCAGCATCAGGAAAGCGTATGTGCCCGTTCACCGTGTCAATCACCACCGTGCTTTTGATGCCGCGGCGCAGCATGAGCAAATCGAACAACTGACGATAAAACCCCTTGTACACAAAATGGCCAGGGGTATTGTGCCAATAGTTCAACCTCATATTACTGAAATGCTGTGCAAAGGTGGCAAGCAGTTTGTTTATATCACTTACAATGTCCTTTCCCAACTCAAGCAGCATGAAGTTTGAATAGCTCTTGCCTTCAACCTCCGACTCGCCAACCTTCACCATCAGCGATGGCGCAATCATCAACATTTGCTTCACGCCGAGTTTGGCAGAGAGCAAATCGCGGCAGAATTCGGGTGTAGTGAGGTGGCACAAGCGCTGCTGCACATTTTGCGCACGCTCGTCGCTGACTGAGGGGTAAAGGAATTTGATGGTCTGAAACAACACTTCGGGCTGAATGCTGTCATATTGCAGGCGGGGGATATACACAAAGTCAAACCCCGCCAAGCGTATTTTGCTTGCCAACTCGTCGTAATGCGCCTCTATGCAGCTGTTGACGTGCGCGTCATACTGACACTCTACGTACAGTATCTGGGTGTCATCAAATTGCATATAATCATTGTTCACCGACAGCATGCTCACCGACTCGTTATTTTCATTCTCCAAGCAATAACGCAGGGCCAATATGAGCAGGGCCTCAGCACGGGCACAGTAATTGTCGGACATGGCCACCTCGGTAAAGTCCGTTATAAGTTGTTGGCGCAATGCCGCATCTGACTGCAACAATATGTGCAACGCATCGGCAAATGTCAGCTTTTCGGCCATACACTCGTCGTCAGGCGCTATGTGATAGCGCGCACGCATTTTTTCTAAATAGCTTATTTCTTTGCAGTCTATTATGCCGTCAGCCTTTATCAAGTCGGCCACCACACGCATCAAACTCGCTTTCTCGTTTTTCGTCATAATCTCATAGCATTAGCATTACGGCATTATTTTCGTTCCGTAACGCGAATATAGTTAAAAGCATTTTACGCCCCACCGATTACATACGCATTAACACAATATTTATAAAATCACGCACATATTGCCGCAACATGACATCTCGCGAAATTATAATTTTCAGCATGCCGCCGCAGCGGTTGGGGCTACACTTCTTAATGACAAAAACACCAAGATTGTTAACAAGCAAACGCAAAATATTTTGGTTTGGCGCAATTAGAACGTTGCAACAACAAATTCGAAAACTTTGGACATTACAGCCTCAACATTGCAAAATACAAGATAACGCAGACATTGCTGCTTAACTTTGCCAACGAAAACAAACAAAACATAAGCAACTATGACAACTCCCGAAGACCAAAAGCGCGAAGATTTTATCAAGCATCTCAAGGAACTCAACAAAGACAAGGATACGACAAAGCTCTTTTTCGACCTCACAGCCGACGACGCAAAAGCCCTGCTCATGACTTCGGCGCACTACCACAATTTTGAAATGCCCGAATACTTCAACTTTGACAATGTGCTCAATCATGTACAGAATACGGTGGGCAACCGTCCCTACACCGAGTGCCTGCACCAATCGATTGACATAAACAGTTGCAATGGGGTTAATATTGACATATTGCTCAACAAAGACGGACACTACGCAGTACGCCCCCTCACGCTGTGCAACCCGTACCTCTACTACTTTATGGTACGCACACTCTGCACGCCTGAGGCTTGGCAAAGCATCTCACAGAACTTAAACGCTTGCCAAGTGCCACACATCATGGCGGGCGGACTGCCTGTGGTGCCGGCTAAAGTGGAAAAGTTCCACAACAGCACCATCATATTTAACTGGTGGCGAAACATGGAGCAACGCAGCCTCGAATTGGCGGTTGACTACCGATATATGTTTGTAACCGACATTACCAACTGCTATGGCTCTATCAATCCGCAAACTATAGATTGGGCTTTGTCGCGCCGCAACACACAAAAGGCCACCGACAGCAATCATGCGCTCGCTAACGACATTATCAAACTGCTGCACGGCATGCAGCATGGCCACCAAGCTGGCATTCCGCAAGGCAGCACGCTGTTTGACATATTGGCCGAGATTGTGCTGTCATACGCCGACTTGCTGCTGCACGAGGCATTGGAGCGCGAGGGCATTACGCAGGGGTATGAGGTGCTGCGCTACCGCGATGATTACCGCATATTCTGCAATAATAGTAACCAGCTCGAACGTATTTCATACATCTTGCAGCAGGTGCTTGAAAGCCTTGGTTTGCGCATGAACACCGACAAGACACGCATTACCGACGACGTGGTGACAAACAGCATTAAACCCGACAAGCTGTATATCATGGAGCATGCGCCCGTTATCGACGGCAAGCAGCACAACCTGCAAAAGCACTTGCTCTACGTTCTGCAGTTTGCACGCAAATTCCCCAATTCTGGACAGTTGCGCTCACTATTGTGCCGCATACACAAAAGGGTGATGAACGGTGATTATGGTGAGAAACTCACCCATGTGCTTACCGTAGACCTTACGGATGAGAATTCCACCACATCGAAAACGGCGGAGGATAAATTACCCGATATCATTACAATCATTGGCAACGCTAACGCGATGGCTGCCATTGCCTTGCAAATTGCCATCGAAAACATGCCTGTAGCCCATTATGCTTTGCGCATTATCGGTGACATTGTGAGTTATACGCAGGCACGCAAAATGGGGACTTTTGAGAACCACGACGACTTGCTGCTGCGCATTCGCCAGCGCTTAATCAACATGCCTAACGCAGACTATCTCAAACTGTGGTTGCAGAGTCTGACAAACAAACTGGATAAAGCCAACAACACGCCTTCGCCCTACGACACTCCCTTGTGCCGCCTGGTTGCCGGCCTACAAACCGAACTGTGGAATAATAGTTGGCTCGTCCCCGCACTCGCCAGCAGTCTGCCTGTACAATCTGTCGTTAACAAGGATGCCATACCTCAGGAGAGTAAAATAACAATCAACGAAAACAGCACCAACTTCTACGATGCGATAGAAGATGCGCTTAATAGTTTGTAAGTTGACAACTTGACATATACGTACCGAGGACACTAAAAAAAATGAGAGTGAAACGCTCGCACTATAATAGGCGAAGCGTTCCACTCTCACTTGTTTGTTATTGGCTTTCACAAGCTTTTCATTGCATTAGTCGTCCAGCATTTCCAATGTAAGCTCGCACCGGCACCCCGCATAAAAGGTGTCAAGCACCTGTTCAAACACATCGCCAGGACTGACGGCGTCAAAGAGCGTCATACACGATTGCACCTTCTGCGCATCTATGCCACCGAGTATTTGCTCTACCGGCGTGCCAGCGTGCTGCAACAGGGCACGGCTTATCTCTGTCAGCCGCTTGCGCAATGTGCGATTGGCCAAATAAGCTCGGGCCTCAGCCTCCGACGCTATACCGTAATAACGCGACATTCGGCTGTAACCAAGCCCGCGCATCTGCGGAAATATGTACCACACCCAATGCGACTGCTTGCAACCTTGCACAATCTCGGCCAAAGCCTTTTCGTACTGGCCACCGTCCTGTGCCTCAATAAATCTGTTTACATCATCTTCCATATTCTTGCCAGATAAAAAGGTCCGGAGCAGTTTGTGATGCAACACTTACTGCTCCGGAACTATCATATACTAAATATCATCATAAATTAACCGTACCCAAGTTGCGGTCAACCAGCATGCCGTCCTTGGCAGTGAGGTTGAACTTGCCAGCCTTCTTGGCCTTGAACTTGATTACGAACAGGTTATGGTCGCCCTCGTCAAGCAAGAAGTTGTTGCCACGGTTCACAAACGTGGGGAAGAGTTCCTTCTGGCCATTGGTGTGCAGACGGTCGTAGGTGAGGTTCACCATATCCTTCATGTTGAGCAGTTCAACACCTGCATACTCCAATTCGCTTGTGCTGTAAGGCAAAGCAAAGCTCAAGGCATTGACATAGTGCAAGCCCTTGCCGCTCACCGTTACCTCAACCATGTCGCCTGCGGCGAAGGTCTTCTTGTTAGGTGTGAGCACCAACTTGCCAGCCACCTTGTCATTTGAGTTGCGCACACCGCCATCGAGTTCGGTTGCCACACACGAGATGTCGTAGGCATCAATCAAGCCATTCTTGTTGATGTCACCTGCACTCACATAGTCAAAGTCGCTATCGCCCTTGCGCAAGCCCGTATAGTTCATGTACGAGGTCAAGTCATTCTCGTCAATGCGCTTATCGTGGTTGATATCGCCCTGGTAGAAGCTTTCAGAGCCTGCCACCTTGAAGATGTACATCTGGCTGCCCGAAGCAAAGTTGCCCACAGCCTTGTCAAGGTGCATCTTCACATAGCGTGCCTCAGGATTACCTGCAAAGCTGAATGTCTTGTGGTCGGCATTCTGTGCCCACTCAAACTTGACGGGGGCACTCCATGTCTGGCGGTCGGTACTGTATGAGAAACTACCAGCGAGCAATGTGCCATTGCCTGCGTCCTCACGCGGAATGTATTCCAAGCGGTCGAGCTTGTTCACTGAGCGCAGGTCGATAGTAATGTCGGCAGGCACGCCCTCGCCCTTGCCCCACTTAGTGTGCCAGGGGCTCTTCTCGTCAAAGTCGAACATCTTGTCAATGCCCTGGCCCGGCTGGTCCTCAGCAGAGTTCTGGGCCTTGATGCCCTTGATGGCAAACTCGAGCGGGTTGCTCTTTGTTGTGGCCGAAACATTGCTCCAGTCCGAATAGCCGTCCTTGTTCACAGCACGCACCTTGAAGGCGTATGCCGTTTCGGGATCAAGACCATCGATTGTAAACGCGTTGTCGCGTATGGTTGAGTAGAGCATGCCGTTATACTCTATTTCGTAGAAGTCGGCATTTTCCTGCTTGTTCCACGACGGGGTAAGGCTGAACACGCCCACATTGTTCTCGGCAAAGTCCACCTTCGGAGCCGAAAGCGCACCAGAGTGTGTGCGCAGGCGGTCGGCCGGGTTAAACTCAAAGCCGTCTACCTTCACGTCTATCAGGTTGGCAGTTACATCAGTCTTGCCAATCTTCACGAGCAGCTGCGGGTTCTTTATTATTTCCTTCTTGGCCATCTCGCTACCGGGGGTAGCAAAGCGGTTGAGGTTAGGTTTTTCGTTATAGTAGTACACATCGGTGCCCTTTTCAAAGTCGGCAAGCGAGGTCACCTTTGTCAGTTTTACACCCTTCTTGCCCACCTTGGCAGTCACGCTCTTGGGCGCCTTGCTCACATTGATGCGGAGCTCGGTCTCCTTTTGCGGTTCAAAGCCCTCAAACTTGCCGTAGGTAGGATTGATAGTCACCACGAGTTTGCCCTTGCCGTTGGCATAGGTCGACACCGCGGTACGTGTACACTGGCCGCTCAAGTACGCCTGTGTCTCGCCATCGTCATCATACTGGCTGAAACCATTTGTGCCAGCTGCCGTAGAATATATTTCGTAAGCACGGTAGTCCTTGCGTATCTGCGACGGGTTGTTGTTGGGGTTGGCCATCGGAATGATGGCATCGGCCTTCACAAACACGGGCAACTTCCACAGCGGTGCATCGTAAGTGTTGATAATGCGTCCGCCCTCGTACACATCGCCATTGTAATAGTCCACCCAACGGCCCTCGGGCAAATAAATGCCATTGCGTATGTCGTTGCCGTCCTTGTCCATCTTCGTTTCCTTATATATAGGTGCTACAAGGAATGACGGACCATACATAAACTGATACTGCGTGTCGCTGCCCAACGTGTAGTCGTTAGGATAGTCAAGGAACATGGCACGTATCATGGGCTTTCCGTCCACAGCCTGACGGGCTATGGTGTAGGTGTAGGGCAACAGTTCGCTCTTCAGTTTGAGGTATGAGCGGTTGATGCTTGTTGCGGGTTCGCCTAACACCTCGGGATATTTGGGGTTAGCGCCCCAGCCGTCCATGTTCAGCTCCATGGGGGTAAAGGTCTTCCACTGGAACTCACGCACATTTACGGGCACATTTTTACCGCCAAAAATACCATCTACGTCTGACGTGATGTTGGGCTGGCCCGAAAGACCCGAGCCGATAAATGTCGGGATATGGAAACGTATGTATTCCCAATCACCGCCAGTTTGGTCACCACTCCAGATGCCTGCATAGCGCTGCGTGCCGGCCCAGCCGTCGAGTGAGATGATGAACGGGCGGGCATTCGAACCGTAATAAGGCATCACCTGTGCCACATCGGCCACACCATTCAAGCCAAATGAATAGCCATAGCCTACCCATGCCACATCGGTTTTGAGCACACGCACACCAGCATCGCGCACTTCCTTCACAATGTCGCGTTGCAGCAGAGGCTCAATGCCCTCTTTGGGGTGAAGGTCGCTCTGTGTCCAAAGGCCAATGTGCACTCCCTTCGAACGGGCATAGTCGCCAAACTCCTTCAGGTTTTGTATGTTGCCATCGAGCGACGATGTCTGACCATAGCCCGCACCATAACCATCGTTGGGCAAGAACCAGCCAAGAGGCATGTCGTTATTGATGTAACGGTCGATAGCTGCACGTGCCGAGAACTGATAATTGTTCTTCTCACCATTAAGGCTCTCCTTCACACCGCCGTTATCCTTTTGGCTCTCGTTGTAGCGCTTGCCGTCCTCGTAGAGCATGAAGCCGTTGTCGGCCTCCTTCCAGTAGTCGCGGTTGTAAGCATTGAGGTGACCTTCGTAAAAACCGAACTTGGGCAGCAGCACCGGGTTACCCGTGAGCTGGTAAAAGTCGTTGAGCAGGTCCACCGGTTGTTTGTCCACCATAATAAAGGCGTCGAGGTAGTCTTCCTGATGCGACAAAATAACCTTACCCTCCTCGGTGGCGCCAAAGTCGTAGCGGCCAGGCTTAAAGGTGTTCCACATCACACCATAGCCACCCGTGCTCCAATAGAAAGGCGTGGGCGATGCCACACCGCCATCTACCCAGTTGTTGGTGTTTTCAATGGCTATGCTCTTGCCCTTGTGGCTGAAGCGTCCGTTCTGCACACCGCCACCGTAAAAGTACTCGCCCGATTGTGCCTTGAGCGTCAATGTGGTACTGTTCTTGTCAAACGACACAGGTGCCACGCTCTCCACCACCGTTTCGCCACTCTTGGTGTCGACCACGGTCATCAAGCCAGTCTGCTTGTCAAAGCGCACGGCTATACGCGGTGTCGAAATTACCACACCGTTGCTCTCGTTGCGCAAGTCAACGCTCTGTGTTGAGCGGCGTGCGTTCTCCACCAATATCTTTGCGGGAGGAGTGGCCTGCGGGTCGCGCACCACACCACCGTTGTCGTCGCGGAAGAGGCGGAATATGTTGTCGCCATAAAAATCTACTGTCAGTTGCTTGCCATCAGCATAAGTCACCTCAACCGTGGTCGGATTTATTTTAGCCACATTCTTAATAGGGTTGCTTGAGGCTGCAGCAGTTTGTGTCACAGCACTGTTCTGCACCAACCCCGAAGCCAAAGGCAGAGCCTGCACGCCGTTGGGCGTGATGGTCAGTCCTGCCACAGCCAAAGGCAGAGCCATCACAAGTGTGGCGCATTTGTTGCCACGCTTGTTCTGAGTATTTCTTTTCATAATTTTGATGAGTATTATTGGTATTATGCGCCAAAGTTACGTATTATTTAGCAAATATGTGCGCACGCGCCTGTTTTATCGCACACATCACACGTGTTATTCATAATCGTTGCATTTTTATGCTACGCAAAAAAAGAGCAGCACAAACATTTCTGCTTGTGCTGCTCTTTTGAGTTGGGGTATCCGGACTCGAACCAGAAAAGGCAGGACCAGAATCTGCAGTGTTACCATTACACCATACCCCAATGCTTTTTAACACCTCCACCCTACCCAGGCAAGAGAATGCTAAATAAATTTGTTGGGGTACCCGGACTCGAACCAGGAAAGGCAGGACCAGAATCTGCAGTGTTACCATTACACCATACCCCAATCAAACATAAAAAATAGAGTGTACCGGGAAGCATTGCTCTCGAATACGGGTGCAAAAGTAGCACTTTATTACAAACCCGCCAAATTTTGCGGCGTTTTTTTTCTAACAATCTGTCCAACGGCTACCCAGAACAAGCCGTTATGAGTCGATGTCCGAAATTAGTTCGATATAAAATGGTGCCGCATTTCCGCCAATGGGCAAACTAATTTCCCCTTCCACATAGCCCATGAGTTATGAAATCTGCCGCTGACGCGGAGAACCATAAGAACAAAAGGACATAAAAACAAAAGTGCTGCAAAGGTAACACGAAGGCATTGTACCCATCAACAAAAGGCATGCAACTTGTACACACATATTTGTCCCTTCCCCGTCAGCCCTCTTATAAATGAATGTGTGTGCTTTTTCTGCCATCTTACACTTTTTGCACGTAACAAGTTGATATTCAGATATTTCAAGTGTGTAAGATGATTTCAAAACATCTTACACACCCCTACATACATCTTACACCCCCCACCCCGTTGCCTTGCAATCGGTTTTGTTGTACGCGGTGGGTTTTACGCCATAGGGACGTAGAAAAATTTGTCGGAGCAACAGACTTTTCTACTCCCCTATACCGTAATATCGCCCTCCCGTGATGGTATCGTGTGGCAGCGTGTGGGGTGTGTAGGTTGTGCAGGTTGCGTGTAGGTGGAATTTACAGCATCTTACACTGAGCAATATATTGATAATCAATGAGTTGCAACGTATTTGTGTAAGATGTAAGATACTCGGTGTGTAAGCTTTTGTAGTATAGTAAAACCATCCTTATATTATAGTTCATCACGGATCAGAATGGTTTCACCGGACAGCATTATTTTTCATTACACGCCATTCAATGACACAAAAAGTAATGAAAGCAGGAATTTGGTGCTGTATCCCCACCGTTGGGCAAACCAACTTTCCCTCTCACATAGTTCACCGCACAACAAGTCCAAACTACACAATATGCTAAAAATAGTCATGCAGCACGTACACTTTATCAATATAATGCTTAAATTTGCGCCAATATTAAACTGAGCCACTGGCAGAACCAGCTCTGGCAAGCCTGCACTTGCCATTCCGTCTGCCGGCACAACTAAACACAGAGTAATATGCAGAATATTGATTGGGCCAACCTCAAGTTTGGTTACATGCCCACCGACTACAATGTGCGCTGCTACTACCGCAACGGCAAATGGGGAGAGATTGAAGTAAGCTCTTCCGAAATCATCAACATACACATGGCTGCCACTGCCTTGCACTACGGCCAGGAAGCCTTCGAGGGCATGAAAGCCTTCCGCTGCCCCGACGGCAAAATCCGCGCTTTCCGCATCAAGGACAATGCTGAGCGCCTGCAAAGCACTTGCCGCGGCATATTGATGCCCGAACTGCCTACCGAACTCTTCGAGACTATGGTCAAGAAGGTGGTCAAACTCAACGAGCGCTTTGTACCGCCCTACGAGAGCGGCGCCTCGCTCTACATACGTCCGCTGCTCATCGGCACAGGCGCACAAGTGGGCGTTCACCCCGCCAACGAATATCTGTTCGTCATCTTTGTCAGCCCGGTAGGCCCCTACTTCAAGGGCGGATTTGCCACAAACGACTACGTTATCATACGTGAGTACGACCGCGCTGCACCACTCGGCACCGGACGCTACAAGGTGGGTGGTAACTACGCTGCAAGTCTTGCTGCCAACAAAATGGCTCACGACGCCGGCTATGCCTCTGAGTTCTACCTCGATGCCAAGGAAAAGAAATACATCGACGAATGCGGCGCTGCCAACTTCTTCGGCATCAAGGACGGCAAGTACATCACGCCCAAATCATCATCTATACTGCCCTCCATCACCAACCGCAGCTTGCAACAACTGGCCAAGGACCTCGGCATGGAGGTGGAAGTGCGCCCCATACCCGAAGAGGAACTTTCTACTTTCGAGGAGGCCGGCGCTTGTGGCACAGCCGCTGTAATCAGTCCGATACGCAAAATTGACGACCTCGAAAACCACAAGAGCTACGTCATTTCAAAGGACGGCAAACCGGGCCCCTGGAGCGAGAAACTCTACACGCACCTGCGCGCCATTCAGTATGGCACAGAACCTGACGTGCACGGCTGGACTACCGTTATTGAATAAATAGACACTTATTCCCCTTGGGGCAAACACCACACATGATGAAGAGAATAACACATCTGCTGCTTGCCTTGTTCACCCTGTCGGTGCTTGGCGGCCTTGTGGCCTGCAACGGCGACAAGAAAAAACTTGAAGACAAGGAGAAGGAATTGGCCGAACTGCGCCAACTGGCCGAACTCGACAAAAAGGAAATGGAAAACCAATATGCCGAGTTTGCAAGCCAATATGGCGAACTGAAAAAAGGCATCAAGGACGACTCCCTTGTCAACCGGCTCAACCAGGAGCAGGCACGTGCCGAAGCTCTGCTCAAGGAACTGCAAAACACCAAGGCCAACAGTTCGGCCGAAATTCTGCGTCTGAAACGCGAACTGGCCACTGTGCGTGCCGTACTGCGCGACTACATTCGCCAGGTCGACTCGCTGCAGCAAGCCAACCATGCCCTTATTGGCGAACGCGACATGGCACGTGCCGACGCTGAACGCGTGCGCATGGAGAACTCCAACATTCAGGCCGAAAATTCACACCTCAACGAGCGTGTGGCCATAGCGGCACAGCTCGACGCCACGGGCATCAGCATCACACCGCTGAAAAAGAACGGCAAAAGCGCTAAAAAGAGCAAGGATATTGCCCGCTTTGCCGTGTCGTTCACCATCACACGCAACGTGACTGCCTCGGCCGGCAACCGCACTGTCTACGTCCGTCTGCTCAAGCCTGGCCAGCAAGTAGTCAACCAAAGCGGTACCTTCCACTACGAAAATCGCGCCATTGGCTACTCTGCCGCCAAAACCATCGAGTATACCGGACAGGAGGTACACGTCACACTCTACGTGCCTGTCAGCGAGTTCCTCAGCGGCGGTGCCTACTCTGCCTACATCTTTGCCGACGGACAGATGATTGGCTCTGGCAGCACTTCGCTTGCTAAATAAGTTTTATCCCAGCGTCATCACGCTACTCTACTATCAAAGGCTCATGCGCTGAAACGGCACATGAGCCTTTTATACAAGGAATAAATCCGTTAGAAACGGGAACTCTCGGTTAACAAAGCCATAGGTTAACAAGTAAATATGTTATGCACCACTCTTTGCGTTCTACACAAAGTGGCAAGTAACGTAAAAACTTAACCAACTTACCAATCAACCAATTACACTAACGCGTAAAAACAAACATATCATGACACCCAATATCACCCCCGTACTGTTGCTTACAGGCTATCTGGGCAGTGGCAAAACCACCCTGCTCAACCGCATACTTTCTAACAAGAAAGGCATCAAATTTGCCGTCATTGTCAACGACATTGGCGAGGTAAACATCGACGCAAGCCTCATAGCACAAGGCGGCATTGTGGGCGAAGGCGACGACAGCCTTGTCCCCCTGCAGAACGGTTGCATCTGCTGCACACTCAAAATGGACCTCGTGCAGCAACTCAGCGACATTGTGGCACAACAGCGTTTTGACTACATCGTAATCGAGGCCAGCGGCATCTGCGAACCGGCCCCCATAGCTCAAACCATCTGTGCCTACCCCAGCATGTACCCCAACCTGGCCACCAATGGCATTGCCAAACTCGACTCCGTGGTGACCGTAGTAGATGCCTTGCGCCTGCGCGACGAATTTGCGGGCGGCAACGATCTCAACAAGAAGGACATGGCCGAGGACGACCTTGCAAGTCTGGTTATTCAGCAAGTAGAGTTCTGCAACATGATTTTGCTCAACAAGGCATCTGAGGTCAGCGCACAGGAACTTGACCACATCAAAGCCATTCTGCGCGAGTTGCAGCCCAAGGCCGAAATCATCACTTGCGACTACTGCGACGTAGACCTCGACCGTCTGATCAACACCAACGACTTCGATTTTGAACGCGTAGCTACTTCGGCGCGCTGGATCGAGGCTGTCGAAGGCAATGACGACGATGACGAGCACAAACATCACGATGACGAGCATCACGGCCACGAGCACGAGCATGATCATGATCACGAACACGGACATCACCATCACCACCACGACCATGAGCACTGCCACGGCCTTGAGAACGAGGAAGAGGGCGAAGCACTCGAATACGGCATTGGCACCTTTGTATACAAGCGTCGCCGTCCCTTCAACATGGTAGAGTTCGACCAGCTCATAGCGCGTCTGTGGCCCAAGAGTGTGATTCGTTGCAAGGGCATTTGCTACTTTGGCACAGAGCGTGACATGTGTTATGTATTTGAGCAGGCTGGCAAGCAAGTGTCGCTCAGCCAGGCCGGACAATGGTATGCCACCATGCCAGCCGAGGAGTTTGAGCAGTTTAAGGCACAGAACCCCTCAGTCATGAACGACTGGGACGACACCTACGGCGACCGTATGCAAAAGCTCGTATTCATTGGCCAGAACATGGACCGCGAGGCCATCGAGACCTTGCTCGATGCCTGCCTCGAACCGACTGACTAAATTAGAACAGAGTCCCCTCCGAAAAACAGAGGGCAGAAAACTTTAATTACCAATAATCAATGATTTAGCAAAGGGTAAACGGACTTTCCATCTTCGTTTACCCTTTTTGTTTTCCACATTCTGCTGGTTTCAATCCACGCACCCACACAGGGTGCGACACAAATGAGCTATATGGAGTAAATAAATTCAAGTCCATAAAGGTTCGATTAAAGCTCACACCATCAGTCCACTGCCAAATGTGTCCGAAGTTTCAATTCCATAAAGGTCCGATTAAAGCAGCAATGGCACAGGCTTCTGTGTGGGGTGAACCTTGTTTCAATTCCATAAAGGTCCGATTAAAGCGTGGCCTTTATCCTTGTGGACTGGGCTTATAATAGGTTTCAATTCCATAAAGGTCCGATTAAAGCAAGACGCCGTCGACTTTGTGCTTAACGCCAACTATTTTCAATTCCATAAAGGTCCGATTAAAACATATTGCTTCATACGAGCAAACGCAGCAGTATTGAGGTTTCAATTCCATGAAGGTCCGATTAAAACTGCATTCCCCCAAGTCGACGGCAACTGGCTCCTTACGTTTCAATTCCATGAAGGTCCGATTAAAACAAAAATACTCTTTTCGTTACTTGTACTGCGCAGAGTAGTTTCAATTCCATGAAGGTCTGATTAAAACTGTCAGAACTGTTCCTGACCACCCGAAGCCGCATATGTTTCAATTCCATGAAGGTCCGATTAAAACTCAGCATCATGCACGGGATGGCAGCGATTTAGTTGTTTCAATTCCATGAAGGTCCGATTAAAACGGGATATTCCCCGACCGACTTAATACATTCATAATCAGTTTCAATTCCATGAAGGTCCGATTAAAACAGCACTTCCGGTGCATATTTGTGCTTTGTTGGTTTGTTTCAATTCCATGAAGGTCCGATTAAAACACACGCAGCGTATAATTGATGCGCTGAACAATCATGTTTCAATTCCATGAAGGTCCGATTAAAACTGGTTCTGTACAACCATATCGCCGGCGGGTAGTCCGTTTCAATTCCATGAAGGTCCGATTAAAACGTAATCAGGTTATCAGACCGAAAGACCGCACAGAGGTTTCAATTCCATGAAGGTCCGATTAAAACGGTTCGCAAATGCGGGTATATACAGCGCAAGTTTGTTTCAATTCCATGAAGGTCCGATTAAAACAAATTCGTAATCGAGAATGGTAACATCATCACCGAGTTTCAATTCCATGAAGGTCCGATTAAAACTTCTCGCTGATGCTCTTGCGCTGCTCCTCGTAGTCTGTTTCAATTCCATGAAGGTCCGATTAAAACATGCTTTTGCCTGTTTTTTCCGATATGGTAGCGAGGTTTCAATTCCATGAAGGTCCGATTAAAACTTGGGGTTTTGCTTTTGCGCGCGTCTGCACATTGGTTTCAATTCCATGAAGGTCCGATTAAAACATGCAGAACATGGCGGTGATTTATGGTCGCCCATCAGTTTCAATTCCATGAAGGTCCGATTAAAACCTGTTTTCCTCGTTCCCTCTCTTGTGCCGAAACGTGTTTCAATTCCATGAAGGTCCGATTAAAACATGACCTTGGTGCATCTAAAAATATTCCCGTTGCGTTTCAATTCCATGAAGGTCCGATTAAAACTTTATGGTATGCTTATCAATGCTGACGTTAGCTTGTTTCAATTCCATGAAGGTCCGATTAAAACAACGAACAAGCAAATACCTACAATGTAGACTACAGTTTCAATTCCATGAAGGTCCGATTAAAACCTAGCGCGGGACTTAACGCCACTTGTGCTATAAATGTTTCAATTCCATGAAGGTCCGATTAAAACACAACATAAGGCAGTTGAGAGGGCACAACTACATGTTTCAATTCCATGAAGGTCCGATTAAAACCGTAAGATGTACGTTCACGCTCGGTTGCAGTTTGTGTTTCAATTCCATGAAGGTCCGATTAAAACGAGAACGGCGACCGAACGGACAATTTCGCCCAAGGTTTCAATTCCATGAAGGTCCGATTAAAACGAAACATCGGCGCGGATGCCGAAATCAAGGAGTTGTTTCAATTCCATGAAGGTCCGATTAAAACAATTTCAGAAAAGAAACTTGAAGCCCTTGATCCGTGTTTCAATTCCATGAAGGTCCGATTAAAACCCATTGCATTTTTCAGTAAGATACCTTTATATACAAGGGAAATCATAATTCAAAGGTACAAAAATAGTTCAAGAAAATATGTCGATGTAGAATAATATTCTTTTACAAGCTATACGACAACCCCGTTATTCATTGATGTTTCAACATGTCAAAGAACTATTTTGAGAGTTTTACACGAAAAAGAGAAATAAGAATATATATATCGACAACTTATTATAGGAAATTGTCTGTTGACATTCTTTCTTTTCCTAAGATTTGTTTGTTCATATTATACCCCAACTTGTTCGTAAAAATAATTATACTGTCTTCAGCCTCATCGATGACGTTTTTCATCTTGATTTTCAACTCTCGCAGCTTGGTTTCCGATAGTTCTCCTTCCAATACAGAGTTCTGAATCCAACAGAGATATTGACGACATAACTTCAGCATTTTCCCTACTCTCTTTTCTCCTACATCATATACAACGATTACATACATAAGCTACCAATACATTTTGAATGGTTTATAATCTTCTATACCCAACAAGTCTTTCATTAACTTATAGCACTCCAGCTTGATGAGATGTTTGTAACTGACATTCCTGCCCAAAGAGCGATGGCGGAAAGTTTCGTCATACCGTTCTTCCATAGCCTTCACGAATATTTTTTTGCCTTTTTCGTTCAACAGACATTTATTCAACTTCTTATCAAAATGCTGACACCCCAAGGCATGCTTGTTGAGCACCTTGAATATAACCCTATCAACGATAATAGGCTTAAATATCTCAGAGATGTCGAGACACAAAGAATAACGCCTTTCCCCTGGAGTATGCAGGAAACTAATAGTTGGATTGAGTTGAGTCTGATGGATGGCATTGAGAGTTTCTGTATAACACATCATATTGCCAAAGGAGATGAGAGCGTTCACTTCATTCTCTGGAGGCTGCTTGGTTCTTGACCCCATATTAAAATCATCGAGAATAATGTCGAATGCAGCATAATATGCCTGACGGATATTTCCCTCGACCCCCATAATCTCGTCCACATTCTTGGCATCATCAAGAGTTTTCGTTAATCGCTTGATGGTATCGATGAGTTCCTGTAGATCTTTGCCTCGACGATTATAGTAATTTAGATTCATAACCATGTTCCATGCCGCTCCTTGTATGAACTTACGAGCCAAATTCACTCTTTTATTCTTGTTCTGATAAGCAGAAACTTGAGCCAGCAAGGCTTTGCCAGAGAGCAAACTTTCGCGAGGCATAAAGCTACCCGTATAATTCTCGTAGTAATCAAAGAAATGCACAGGTATTCCCCTTTGTCCTAAGAAATTGAAAAGAGCACTATTAGCTCTGAGACTTCCAAAGGCATACAACTCTGCAACATCCTCAATAGGAATGTATCGAGGTTGTTGCATGACTTCGTCCTTATCTTCGTTCACAAAGATTGGCGTAAACTTCAATGTGTTGTCCCTACGCTCCATGATGCCGGGATTAAACAAATAGAAATTTCTTTTCATTCTTATTCCTCCTCAGGTTCATCTATGTAACAAAAATCGAAGTAGCTGCAATTTTTGCAGATACCTTTCTTTACTCGTGGCGGGCATGTCTCTTGCGAAATAATGTTTGAAATATCCTTTGTTATCTCTTGAATTTCCTCCCTATCGACATCAGAAAGAAGAACTTTTTGCGTCTTGCGCAAGAGCGGATATTCCAGGACACCACTCACTCCAACAATGCCATGTTGTTCAAACACGTACATATAGTATTTCAATTGCCATTCATGAGCTTTGTCAGCCTTATTGGATTTCTTAATCTCATGAATAACCTTGTTCTTCGCGTCATAGTAATCCACCTTAATGCCATCAATCTCTACTTCCTCGTACCTAGAGTTTCTTTGCGGATAACAATTTTCATGCACCAGTTTTCCCTCATAAACCAATTCGGATTCCTGCTCCATGTTAATACCATTGGAAAAGAGCCAAAGTTTGCGATGACACAACTGGTAATAATTGAAATGAGTGCCTGTTACTATCATAAGTAAAGATTAAGATGGAGGCTCTCACCTATGCAGAAAGAGCCTCCACATATAGTAGCTATAGCTGATTCTCGTAATCGAAAGTCAGCATACGATTAACAAGGTCTTGCTTGGCTTTATCCAAAGCATCGGCGCTCTCTGTTTCAGTTACAATATAACTTGCACATGGCAGCGTGACGTAAGTTGCAGCTCCTGCGTGCTCATCGATGATGGGTTTAGCCTTTGGTTTCGAATCATTGTCACCATCAATGAGCTTGGCACGAATGGCGGCAGCCAATGTGTTAGCATTATCGCTGATAGCAATGGCTAGTGTTTCCATCAAGCTGAATGTTCTTGCTTGATTTGATGTTATATGCCAGTCAATCAAAGCGTCTGCGATGGCAGGAATTATTTTCTCTCGCTGTTCCTTTGGCATCAACAAGCATTCTCCAAATACCGTATTAACAACTTTCCAACCATCACTCTTTAACGTCTCAACCATATCGGAAGTTATCTCAGGTTCCAACTGGTTAGTTGGCACACAGAATAAGCGGCGCAAGTCGATAGCAACATCATAGACAAACAGACCCGTTGCACGAGTATTGTCTTGAATCCATTTACGATAAAGGCTTCTATCACTGCCATTCAAGAAAATACTTACTTGCTCATCAGTAAGGACATTTCCATTTGCATCTCTTACAACTACCTTGTGCACATTCGGCCTGTCAGAACGATCAAAGGAAATGTTCTCTTTAGGAACTGAAGCCAAAAGAGGGTGAAGCGGTGTCATGGCCGAAATACTTAAAGGGCTTCTACGTTTAACCGCCTTTTCCTTTCCACCTTTAGGAGTTCTCATCCAACCGCCCAACAATTGGTCGACATAATGTGGGTCGCATGACGAAAGGACTTCACCCTCCTTGAGTGCTCCTTTTTTATCAACGTCAAAATAAAACTCTGTGGGAGAAGGTTCAACGTTGAGAACCTCATTAAGCTTACCCATGATTGAACGCTTTACTTGTTGTCCACTGGAGTATGGTACTCTTACATTGAACTGTGGGTCATAGTAAGATTTCTGACCGTCTTCCACACAGAACACCGTAAATGCTGCATGCTTGCAACCACGCAAATAAATGAAAGAATTCTTATTCATAGTTTTCTATATTAATTGTTATTATAAAGTCTTGTACTGAAATCGCAAAAGAGTCAAAAAATATGGCACATTATCTGTTGGCATATTGTGAACTTCTTTTACAATATCCTTGAACTCATTTGTCTTTCCAATAAATGGAATGACCTCTGTTGCTGCCGCTATAAATTGCTTCTTATTTGAAGCACCAAGCATCGTCTCCACCAAATTTTTGCGTTTGGTGCTGATCGACTTGTCTTTGTCTGTAGAGGCTTCGTTCAGCAACTCAGCCAACTCTTGGGACTTATCCCATAATTCTTCGTTATTCAACATAGCTAATATCCAAATTTTATATACATTAAAGTTGATTGTTTCTGTTTCATTCTTCGGTGCTTTGGGCTGCTTTGGGGCTTTGTCGCCTTTAGGGTACACATAATCCCTAAGCCCTTTTGGCTCCATGGCTTTGATGCCAATGACTCCTGCAGTACAAGCAGTTCTAAAGCCAAAAGCTGTATTCCACAAGGATTCTGCGTTTCTTCCTTGGGTCGTACCAAACAGTTTCTCATACAAATGGATAGGACGGCGAATTTGACCAAGGTCAAAAGGTATAAAACCTATCGTAGTGTTAGTTTGCCCTATGCTATAAATATAGCCTAAGATTTGAGCATTTTTGTACTTCCTTGAAACTCCAATAAGTACCTTTATCCATGTTTGGGTGTCAATACTTTGGACTCCATCTTTATTGGCAACATATGGATTATATCCTGCCAGTGGTTGCTCGTCATCATAAATTCTTGTATCGTAATAATGTGATAGCCATTGTCCGTTCCATGTATTGATTTGGTTGCCTTTTAACATGGAAGTTTCATTGAGGCACTTGCGATAAAGTTTCCAGCCCTTATATATATCAAGAAGAATGCCCTTGTGACTAAATAAAATAGAAAAGCCTCCTTGTACACCAACCCCAAGAGCATCTCCGATCCATGAAGCAAAGATATTTTCCTTTTCATGTGGCAATACTACATTGGTCACTTGTCCAGACGTAGTCGCGGCTGTGTCTAACGAAGGGAAACCTCTCGCAATGCTCGCATCAGCTTCGCTATCTTCGATTTTCTTCAACAGTTTGTCAAAACGAGTTTTTCGTTGTTCTGGAGTTTCATAATCTTTTTTCCCTTTTATCATGTCATCCCAACTTAGCTTAGGATTTTCCAAAGGTGAGTTGCCTGCAGTCATCATGTACTTGTTTTGATCGAAAAACAAGGGATAGAACTGCTCTATGAAGAAAGTTCGGGCATCATAGTGGGTGCCATATTCCTCATTGTAGGCTTCCAGAAACATTTTGCCTATTGCTGATGTAATCATATACTATAGAATTTCAAATGTTTGATAATATTCTGTCTTACAATAATCCGGCAACAATCCTTTTTCGTGATCATAACCTTTGTCAGGTATGACAAAAGGACGTGTTCCCACATTAAGTTGGTCAAGATTCCTATGGGCTATGGAATGGTAGCTCACTGGAATTTCCATTTCCGCACGTTCCATTCCTGTTCCTTGCAGGTATCTTTCCTTATCCTTTTCGGTAATGCAAACTGCCGAGTTGATGTCGAGCGTCTCGAGCAGCGCTGACCTTGCTTGGTGGCAAAGTGCCTTCAATTGCCATTTTCCATGCAAAAATGCCACCCCCGTATAGTCAATATTTTGAAACATCACTTCAGGATACACCTTGTCTATCATCTCTTGAATGTGTTCTTCTTCCATAACTTGCCCATTATCTGGCAAGACCTCAAACGTTCCTTTTAACACGTCCAAGCTGTAGGGCAAGGCTTCCTTTTCATTCTCCGGGGGCGAAATAACATAGATGGGCTTATAATGCCCTATGGTTTCCAGGCTGCGTTTTCTGTTGATGCGTCCGAAACGTTGTACAAGAGCATCAATTGGAGCACATTCTGTAACCATCACATCGAAGCTGATGTCAAGACTTACCTCAACGACCTGTGTTGACACAACTATGCATGGTGTATCCTCCAGTATATTGAAATCTGTACGCAAGTCAGTTTCCAGCCTTGCTCTGTCATTCCGTTTATACCTACTATGAATGAGCATCTTTCTAATATCTGGGTAGAGTTCGTCTATCTCTTCATAAAACTCTTGCGCCCTTTTCACCTGGTTACATACGATGAGCAGTTTAGAATGTTTCTTTACCGCTGAGGATATAACCTCAAAAGCATCTTCACGACTGGCCAACTTGTAGATTTGGTGACGATTAAAAGATGCGAGAGTATTAGGGGCAAGCTTTACCTCATATACCTCACTCGGCCCTCCCAGCAACTCCAATATCCTTTTATATAATTCAGTTGGCATGGTTGCTGTTCCTACATGTACTCTACAATCCAAAGCTATCAAAATTTCGATAATGCGCAGCACTATAGATTGTATAGCATCAGAATATGTATGTATTTCATCCAGAATTACATCACACCCTCGCAAGTCCATAGCCATTGCCTCGTAGCCTTTGATGCCAAAAACAATAGAAGCCATTTGGTGAGGTGTCAAGATTTTGACCGATGCACCCACATGCCGTTGCATAATGCTTTCTTCTACCTTTCCGCCTTTCACCTTTAGGTTGGAAGCTGCATGCTGAAGATAGACTTGCGCATTGGTATCAGACAAGTCAGCCTTGATTCTATCATACATCGCATTAATTGACGCTTGAAAGGGCAGGGTATAAAATACACGTTCTTGACAACGACGCAACAAGAAATCAGTCTTTCCCGCTCCAGTCGGCGCTGTAACCAGAGTGTGCTTTTTCTTACTTTCCGCAGAAATCATGGACAATGGATAGAGCTGACTTTGTCTGTTGTAAAAAGACAGGTCTGGCTTGATGAACAATTTGTTCAAAGGCATCTCCGACTCTGTTTCCATAGCCGAAGCCATATGGTCGGAAGCCATCAGCAGTCCTCTCCATTTCGAACAGTCTGACTTGCGATTACAACAGTAATCTACAACATATTCATAGTTGTCTTCAGCTTCGTCAATAGATATCTTATGAGTTTTCAGCCCAAGGCTTTCCAATATTTCCAAAGCAATGGGACTCCATTCTTCAAATCCCTTCGAATGCTCTTCAAAACAGTTCGTATTGTCATCCAAATCCAAAATGCCAAGTTCTCTTACATCCTTGTACATGGACTTATGATGAGCTACTACCATATCTATTACAGCATCTCGATGCGATTCTTTGATTAGTGAAAGGAAAAACAGAGAGGCTATCTCATGACGGAACACAGAACATGGCTTTTTCTTATAGGAACGAGCCAGCGATTTTTGGAACAAAGGACTTACTTTTCCGATGTCATGAAGCAATGCTCCCTCAATGGCAATGTGTTCGTCAAGCCCAGCATGATTGGCCACAACAGCAGCTATATCAGCTACATTCTTCAGGTGCTGAAACAAACATATACGCCCATTTCGTTCTCCCTTCGCCAATATTTCTTGATGGATATTCATAGACTACACTTTTATCATAGCGTCTGCCCATTGTATTCCAACCAACCATACATGGGCTTACTCTTGTCAAAACGATTATAGCCTACCAAAAAAGATTGATCGGAATTGCCAAAGCACAACTCAAAGCCTGGCAATTGCTTGAATTCTTCTTCTGTCAGTTTAAGTATCTCTGCCTCAGGTAAGAGTATATCCTCATTCCTGCACACGCATACATGCTGCTGAGATGCAATAAGTGCATCTTCTTCACTTTCAAAAGCTATGCAGAGCACGGGGTGAAGAAGAACGGAACGCCGCAAAATGGAGCGGGTTCTTATGAATGTCCTGTTTTTGTATTCCCAACCTCTTGCCTGCGTCACTTCTTGTTGAGGGTCCATTGCCTCATATCTGAGTTTATGTCTAACGATCTTGTGTATCCCTGGGATATTCAATAATTCGGGAAATAGCTTTTTCTCTATACCTTCTATTATAGAAGGAGTGAGAAATTGCTGGCTAAATGTCTCTCCGTCTCTAACAGCAGTCCATGGTTTTATAAAGCCAAACTGACCTTTATATGTTACGATATACATAGTCATTATCTTTTATGATTAGTAAATTGCACCAAATCCAATACCCGTAGAATTGCCAAGGCCCACGTTCCAAGCAAAAAGTTTTGTCTCGGGCTTCGCTTTAATGATAACAGGACATATACTGGCTTTGTTTCCGATACCGTGATAGCGTACCAGTTTCAATTTCTTCTTATTATAAGAAGTATCAAATCTTATATCCAATGTATCATCTTCCAGTCCTGCTTCTCGCATTTTTGAAAGCAAAGTATCCTTTAAGTATTGATTAGCTTCGGCATCGCTATAATTGAATTGCTTAATGCTGCCATCAGCCAATTTTCGTTTGATAAGAATTGGACTTGCACAGTTAAACAAATCGCAGTCATTCAGTTGTGGATCATTGTCAATGCTGACGCCAGATACTACTAAACCACAAAACATCTCTGGTTCTTGAAGTATTGCCTTGACTATTTGTTTGACTATCTGTTCGTCATAGAAACTGATGAACATCGTTGCGCCATTCCTAAATTGCAGTGCATTGTCTTTCATTCTTCCTCCGTTAAGCCAAGAGAAAGAATACAACGATATTTTGTCATGAATGGAATTGTTGCCTATCCATTTATGAATCGTCCCAACCAACTTCTGCTGATATTCAAAAGGAACTGGCTTCGTATTAGGCGTTAGTTCTAAATGTATTCTCATAATTCTTCAATTTATCATTTACATAATGTATTAAAAGCAAACCTGACTTACCCTATTTGCAATGGTTACTTGTGCATCACCACTTCACGTTCATAATAGCGAGAACGGTATACCACTACACAATAAAAGCAAAGATGGACCTACTGCTGGCGGTTCAAAGGCAATGAACTTATATTTTTCTTTCATTCCCTATTCTCGAGTCTATCCTTCTCTCTCTGCCAATCGTTTCAGGAATTTTGTAGTCTCCCCACCCTGTCTCCATGCTGTTCTTTTTAATTCGCTCGTTGTACCACCAATTGTAGTGCTCATCGGATATCATCTGCAAGTCCTTGGCCTCGTGCACTTGGGCGGAAACCGACACACCATACACCTCCTTGAGGTCTATCAGTTCTTCAAGTGTGAGCTGCGCGCGTTTGGGGCCTCCCATCTCGTCGATGAACGTGTCCTTCGGGAACAAGAAAAAACCGGCAAACATATTGCATAGCTTCTCTATTTGTTTCGGCTCCATATCTTTCGGAAAGGTGAGGAGCAAATGGGCCAGCTCGTGTGCCGCAGTAAAGCGGAGGCGATCTGTGGTGGTCTTACCAGGACATGGGTCTATCACGATGAGTGGATGCACTTTGTCGACCCACGTGCTCACGCCCCACACATCGCCAGGAAGTTCTGCTATCAAAATTTTGATACCTTTTCGCTCTAACAGTCGCAATATACATGGCAAGGGGCCGTCGCCACAGTGCCATTCCTGCCGAAGGAAGTTTGCCATGCGTGTGATGTCTTCCAATTCTGAGACTGGAGTCTTCGGAATTGGATTTGTAAAAGAAGTGGAAATACCTGCTTTCTTTTCCTTGTCAAGATATTGCTCTGCCCAAAAGGAGAGCTTGGCTTCTAAAGCAACAAGTTCCACTTCTGTCAGTTGGTTACCTGAGGTAGTACGAAGCATTGGCAGGTCAATCTTAAGACTGTTGCCATTGAAGTAATCCATGCTGATGTTGAGAGCCTTGGCCAAGGAAGCCTGTGCTTTATGCTTCGGGTGCATTATGCCTCTCTCGTAACGGGATATGCTCTGCTTGGTAATGGCACCACCCGCGCGCTCCACAAGTTTGTCCATGCTGAAGCCCATCATCAAACGCGCTTCTTTCAGCCTTATCGGAAAATTATCTTTCACCATATATTCTTACATCTCGTTTTGTTTACAAACATAGTGATAAAAAATTACATTTGTCACGTTTCGCACATAAAATCATATACTAAAGCCGAAAAAACATATTTAGGCGCCCTAAAACAGGATTGTTCTGTTAATGCGTGCTCCCGCTGAAGGCATTAACTGAACAATTCAAAATATGTGCAATTTAGCTTACAATGCTACAATAGCTCTATATACCGAATATCTTACATCTTACACAAATACGTCATAACTCATTGGCTATCAATATTTTACGCAGTGTAAGATGCTGTCAAATCCACCTACACACAACCTACACAACCTGCACGCTGCCACACGGCACAAACACGGGAGGAGGATATTACGGCATAGGGGAACAGAAAAGTCTGTTGCTCCGACAGATTCTCCTACGTCCCTATGGTGTAACCCCCGCCGCATACGTCCATACCGACTGCACGGCAACGGGGTGGAGCGTGTAAGATGTATGCAAGGAAGTGTAAGATACTTTGAAATCATCTTACACTCATGAAATCTCTGTATATCAACTTGTTACGCACAAAAAGTGTAAGATGGCAGTAAAAACACACGCACTCTTTTACATGAGGGATGACGGCGAGGGGACAAATATTTGTGTACAAATTGTACACTTTTTTTGTTGGGTGCAATGCCTTGGTGTTACCTTTGCAGCACTTTACTTTTATATCAAATCAAATTGTATTGACTACCATGAAACGAATGCTTAACAGAATGCTGCGCTATGCCGATGCCATTGTGAAACGTGGCGTTGACAAACTGATAGACGTTATCGGACATAGCCCGGAACCACAAACTAAAAACACTGAAACACCCCAGCGGAAAAAACGCATGGGCAACGACACTGACTGCGCACCGCAAACAACTGGCAACACCACAAGCTGCGGTCTGACAGAACAGACTATTACCCCTATGGACGAACAGTGCGACATTTGCTATAATGTGCTTGACCGCACGCCCGAGGTGCAACAGCACTACCAGGCGGACAAAGGCTTTGTGCCCGTGAGCAAACTGGTGCGTAACACCATGGTGACCGCGTCATTTAACGGCGCAGACTGTGATGGAATCAGGATATTGTGGTGCTCTATGAGATTTGCCGCTAACGCGGAGAACATAAGGACAAAAGGACAGAAGAACAAAAGATATAACGCTTGTGGTAGCCGCTTAGCGCGGAAAACATAAGCAACAGAAGTTTACATAAGATATACAAAAGGCCGCTGCGCGGCTGGCCACGGACTAACGTCCGCGTGGCCAAAGAAACATAAGGGCTGACGCCGTAGCGAGCCGCTAACGCAGATAACTATAAACAAAAGAAGAGACAAAAAGCTGCATTCCTTCCCTACCTATGCAGGGAGGTGTGGGCAACTGTTTGTCTCTCTCAACCCCCTCGTTATTTTTCGTTTGCGAGGGGCGGAACGTTACTGAGGTTGCTGAAAAATACCTCGATGCGGGACGAGGCTGCTGAAAAATGCCCGACGCGAGACGCGTCGCCCCCATTAGAGCGCAATTTTCTGGCATAACAGTTCTTCCCACGGCATCAAATCCGCTTTTTAACCTGTCAGTCTGATAGAAAACGCAAGCACTAATGGGGGCGACGCGTCCCGCGTCGTTTTTTTCAGCAGCCTCGTTACTTAATATGTTCGCGAATGCGCTTAAGATATTCGTTGAGCGCCTGCTCGTCCTTGTTGTCAATGATGTGCAGCAAGTCTTTCAGCTCGTCGCGGATTTTTGACACTTGACCGCTTGTGCGGGGGTTGAACAATATTTCGCGCAACAGGGTGTCGTCCTCACCCAATACGCCACGCGCTATCTGCATGTGACGTTTGAAGGTGGTGCCGGGTGCGTCCTGGTGCTTCATGACGGCTGCAAACACAAATGTGCTGACAAAGGGAATACTCAACGAATAGGCCACGGTCTCGTCGTGCTCGTCGAAAGTGTATTCGCAGATATGCAAGCCCAAATGGTTGTAAAGGTCACGGAAGAAAAGGCGGCCCATATAGTCACCCTCGCTGATGATGATGGCATTTTCGTTGCTCAGCGCGCCCAAATTGGCAAACGTTGGGCCAAACATGGGGTGGGTGCTGACGTAGCGCATACCGCATTCGGCATAAAACTCGCGCAAGCCAGTCTTGACAGAGGCTATGTCGCTGATGATGCAGTCTTTGGGCAAATGCGGCATGATGCTGCGGAACACATCGAGGGTGTACTTTAGCGTGACGGCGTTTATCACGAGTTCGGGTTTGAAGGCTTCAATTTCCTCAATCGTGGTAAAGCGCTGCGTATTGTACATAAAGCGCAAGCGTTTGGGGTCAACGTCATAGACCGCTGTTTCGTGGTCGAAACTGAGCAGGTCGACAAAAAACGACCCCATTTTGCCCGCTCCAAGTATAAGTATCTTCATTGTGGTGTGCTAATATGCTAATGTGATAACCCGCTGGCGGAATTCTTGGTTAACGGGTTTACAAGTTGACAGGTTAACAGGTAAGTATCAATACACTACTTATTATGTTAAAGTAAGACTGGTGCGAAGCTTAAAAAACTTAGCAAAACTTACCTGTCAACCCGTTAACTTGTCAACGCGTTGACTAATTCTGTCATAAGTCGGCCTTGCCGATTTATTGATTCATTATCTCAATTTGCTGACGTACACTTTCCTCGTGAATGCTCTCGAACACATCTTTGATAAAGTCAGACGACATGCCGCAGAGCACACCTTGCGCACCACGTTTGTCGAGAATTTCGGTGTAACGGGTGGTCTGCACAACCGTCATGTCGTGCTGGCGCTTGTACTCACCAATCTCGCGGCTGATACGCATACGCTTGGCCATGAGTTCGATGAGCGAGTTGTCTATTTCGTCAATCTGATGGCGGAGGGCAGAAAGGCTCTCAGTGGTCTCGGTGATTTTGCGAATGACAAGTTTGTCGAGAATAAAGTCGAGCACATCGGGCGTTACCTGCTGGCTGGCATCGCTCCAAGCAGCATCGGGATTGCAGTGACTCTCAACAATCAAACCATCAAAACCGAGGTCCATGGCCTGCTGGCAGAGTGGTGCCACGAGTTCGCGCTTGCCGCCAATGTGGCTGGGGTCGCCAAAGATGGGCAGGCCCGGGCAACGACGACGCAACTCGATGGGTATGTGCCACATGGGCAGGTTGCGGTAGAGCTTTTTTTCGTAGGTTGAGAAACCACGGTGAATGACACCAAGACGGGTGATGCCGGCCTGATTGATACGCTCCAAACCTCCAATCCAAAGTTCGAGGTCGGGATTGACGGGGTTCTTTACCAATATGGGAATGTCTACACCCTTCAGCGTATCGGCTATTTCCTGCATGGCAAAGGGGTTGGCCACGGTGCGCGCACCAATCCAAAGCAGGTCAACACCAGCTTTGAGACAAGCCTCAACATGGGCATGAGTGGCCACCTCGGTGCACACCTTCATGCCTGTTTCCTTTTGCACCTGCTGCAGCCATGCCAAACCAGGTTCGCCCACGCCCTCGAAGCCTCCGGGCTTGGTGCGGGGTTTCCATATACCGGCACGGAAAAGCTTTACGCCCTTCTTTGAGAGCTGGGTGGCGGTGTTCATTACTTGTTCTTCGGTCTCGGCCGAGCAAGGACCGGCTATCACGATAGGACGTTTGTTGTCCTGGTCTGTCAAATTGAGTGGAGTGAGATTGAGTTCCATATAATTAAGATTTTAAGAGTTTGCGGTTAAGGGTGGTTCTAATAAGTTAGAACACTTGTTTGATGCGTGTCAGTGCCTCGGCAAGTTTTTCCTCCTTGGCACAGAGCGAGATGCGTATGTAACGCTTGCCGTTTGAGCCGAATATAAAGCCGGGGGTGATGAACACGCGTGCCTCGTGCAGCACTTTTTCAGTGAGGTCCTCCACATCGGCATAAGTGTCGGGTATGCGTCCCCAGAGGAACATGCCCACCTGCGAGGGGTCGTAGTGGCAATGCAGGGCGTCCATTATCTCGCCAGCCAACTTGCGGCGGCGTGCATACACGTTGACATTGGCCTCGGTGTGCCACTCGTCGGAGTTTTGGTAAGCCTGTGCGGCAGCCAGCTGCATGGCGCGGAAAGTGCCGGAGTCGATATTACTCTTTACCTTGAGTATCCAGCTAACAAAGGTGGCATTGGTGGCAAGCATGCCTACACGCCAACCAGGCATATTGTGGCTCTTGCTCATTGAGTTGAACTCTATGCAGCAGTCCTTGGCGCCTGGCACCTGCAATATGCTCAGGTGTTCCTTGGCCAAGATGAAGCTGTAGGGATTGTCGTTGACAACTACAATGTTGTGGCGGCGGGCAAAGTCGACAAGGCGCTCATACGTTTGGCGACAAGCAGGCGCACCGGTGGGCATGTTGGGATAGTTGCACCACATGAGGCGCACACCGTCGAGGTTCATGGCCTCGAGCTCGTCGAAGTCGGGCTGCCAGCCATTGTCGGGACGCAGGTTGTAGTTGACAATGGTGCAACCAAGCAACTTTGACAACGAGGTGTAGGTGGGGTAGCCCGGATTGGGCACGAGCACCTTTTCGCCGGGATTGACAAAAGCCAATGTGGTGTGAAGTATGCCCTCCTTTGAGCCTATAAGGGGCTGGATTTCGGTCTTGGGGTCGAGGTCGACGTTGAACCAACGCTTGTAGAAACCTGCCATGGCCTGGCGCAGCTCGGGTATGCCCGTTGTGGGCTGATAGCCGTGAGCATTGGGCTTGCGTGCTTCGGTGCAAAGCGTTTCGATGGTTTCGGGCGATGGCGGCATGTCGGGGCTGCCAATGGCCAATGATATGATGTCCTTGCCCTCGGCATTGAGGCGGGCCACCTCCTTGCCCTTGCGCGAAAAGTAGTATTCGCTCACGCTCTGCAGGCGTTGGGCGGGCTGTATGTTGTAGCTATTTTCCTGCATATTCTCCTAATATTTTCAGTTCACGCAACAAGGGGCGCACAGCATCAATGCTTTGGCGGTAGCGCACATAATCGTCGTATGTCACGTCTACGTAGAACAGGTATTCCCATTCGCGTCCGATGATGGGGAGCGATTGTATTTTGGTCAGATTGATTTTGTAGAATGAGAAGATGCTCAGCACCTGCGAGAGGGAGCCTTCCTCGTGTGGCAACGAGAATACGATGCTGCTCTTGTTGGTGTGGTGCAGGTCGCGCAACTTGTCGGCCGACCAAGGGTCGCACAGCACAAGGAAACGTGTGTAATTGTGCTTGTTGTCCTCGATGCCCTGCTCGAGCACCTTCATGCCGTAAAGCGGTGCGGCTCCTGCATGACAAATGGCGGCATGGCCACGCATATGCTTGCGGCTTATCATCTCGGCAGAGCCGGCGGTATCTTCGGCCTCAACTACCTTGAAGTTGGGGTGCTGCTTGAGGAAGTCATGACACTGCATCAAGGCCACGGGGTGTGAATTAACCTCGGTGATGGTGTCCCAATCGTCGTCGGGCAGGCACATGAGGCTGTGCTCAACGTGCAACTTGTGCTCGCCAATGATGGTCATTCCGCTTTCGCGCAGCAACTCGTAGTTGTGCAACAGCGAACCGGCTATGGTGTTTTCGATGGCCATGAGGCCGAGCCGTGAGTAGTCGTCGCGCATTTGGCGGAATATGTCCTCAAAGGTGTTGCAACATATCAGTTCTACATCGTCGTCGTGAAAGTACTGGTGTGCGGCAATGTCGTGGAACGACCCTTTGATGCCTTGTATTGCAATCTTCTTCATGTGGTATTATTGCGTGCGCCTTATACCAAAAATCCCGCTCCTTGCATGGGAGCGGGATTTTTGTATGCGTTTCAATTTATTGATGTTGGCATGCGACATCCCGCTCTGCTTGTCCGGCAAAGTAAAAGTAAAAACCGTAAAAGTAGAATGCGTTAGTCAGCATGTGGTGTATCAGTTTGTTGTTGGTGTATATATGCAAGCCTTGACGCTGTGTTGGCAATATGCAGCTTTTGCTTTCGTTTTGCAAGCATTTGCCGCCTTGCAACTTTTCAAACAGTCGTTATGAGCTTGTTTCCGATGGCAAAAGTAATACAAATATTATTCTTGACAAACAAATCGTTAGTTTTTTTTAGAAAATAACGGCTTAAGAGCCCAAGAAATATTCCCAGTAAATTGCCCTTGGATATATTACGTATAGAACGAGAATATAAGCACACCTCGCGTAAGTCTTGAATATCAGTATTTTACTTCGAAATAGTCAAGGAGTTTCTTATAATAATCTTGCGCTGTAAGACAAGTGTCTGTTAAATACCCAGGAGTCTGCTTCCATTCTTGCAAACCTCTGTAATAGAACATTTTCAACTCGTCCATTATGATAAAGGGAACTATGTTGTGGCTTAAACACTCTTTGAACATAATCAGTCGCCCTACACGTCCGTTACCGTCTTGAAAAGGGTGGATGCGTTCAAATCGGTGATGAAAGTCCAATACATCATTAAATGTGACATTTGATTTGCTGTTGTATTCTTTGAGCAGTTCTCGTATTGCTATACCTACCTGTTTGGGCGCAACAGTTTCCATACCGCCCACTTCATTTGGCAATCGCTTGTATTCACCAACATTAAACCATTCTTTTTCAGCATCAGAGGTTCCCGATTTGAGAATTTGATGTATTTGCTTTATCATTGATTCGCTCAAAGGTTCTTTAGCATGGTCTATGATAAAATCAAAACAACGAAAGTGGTTTGTGGTTTCAATTATATCATCTACCCGAATGGATTCCTCTGCAACTCCTATTGTATTAGTTTCAAATATCAAACGTGTTTGTTCTTTGCTTAGTCGGCTTCCTTCTATATGGTTTGAATTATAAGTAAGATCAATTTGAGTACGATGATATATACCTCCTTTTAACTTGCAATCCCTTTGTTCCTTTAGGACCTTTAGCAAAGGCGAAAAATGCAGACTGGCATTTTTACGATCAGGCAAAGGAGCGTCTGCCGGAATGCTCCATGATTTACCTATGAGTTGCGCACCAGTTATTTTGCCCTGAACACAATAGTTTCGAACCGTTCGCTCTGCAAGTCCGTGTGCCTTTGCATATTCTTTTGTTGATATATATTTCATTGTTATCGGCATAAAATCAATTTGTTTGACTACAAAGATACTGTTTTCTTGCCGATATCGGCAAGTTCTGTATTGTTTTTAGCTCTTAAAGGTGGTTCTAAAAATTCTGTTTTTAGAGTTCTGCAATTCTGATATAGGGATTTGCACGCTCTCGAAAGTGCCTTTTTGAAAGTTTGTTCGGTCACATAGCCCACGCTATGTTCCCTCACACACTTTCAAAAACACACTTCCGATAGCGCACAAATCCCTATATCAGAATTATTAGAACCACCCTTAACTTATTGACGGGAGGTTTGCCACATTTGCAGTTATATATGTACGCGGTGTAAATAGTTTTTTGTACTTTTGCAGCGCACTGCGCAAAAAAGCAAGATTTGCGCAATTTGCGTAGTATACACATATATATAATATATACTCCTACTATAATGACAAAGCGTAAGATTCAATTCAGTCTTGTCTATCGCGACATGTTCCAGAGCAGCGGCAAGTTTCAGCCGCGCAAGGACCAGCTTGAACGCATAGCACCTGTTATCATAAAGATGGGTTGCTTCGCCCGTGTTGAAACTAACGGTGGTGCCTTTGAACAGGTTAACCTGCTTTATGGCGAGAACCCTAACAAGGCGGTACGCGCCTTTACCAAACCTTTTAACGAGGTGGGCATCAAGACTCACATGCTCGACCGTGGCTTGAACGCTCTGCGTATGTTCCCCGTGCCGGCTGATGTGCGCAAGTTGATGTACAAGGTGAAGCACGCTCAGGGTGTGGACATCACCCGCATATTCTGTGGTTTGAACGATGTGCGCAACATCATTCCGTCTATCCACTATGCACTTGAGGCAGGCATGACGCCGCAAGCTACGCTGTGCATCACCAACTCGCCCATTCACACAGCTGAATATTACGCCAAAATTGCCGACCAGCTGATTGAAGCCGGTGCACCCGAAATCTGCTTGAAGGATATGGCCGGTATCGGTCAGCCCGCCATGCTGGGCAAACTGACCAAGATGATTAAGGACAAGCACCCCGAGGTGATTATCGAATACCATGGCCACTCAGGTCCTGGCCTGTCAATGGCCAGCATTTTGGAGGTGTGCCGCAATGGTGCCGACGTGATTGACACTGCCATCGAACCGCTGTCGTGGGGTAAGGTTCACCCGGACGTTATCTCGGTACAGTCTATGCTGAAGCACGCTGGCTTTGATGTGCCCGAAATCAACATGGACGCTTACATGGAGGCCCGCAAGCTGACACAGGAGTTTATTGACGACTTCCTTGGCTACTTTATGAACCCTGCCAACAAGTTGATGTCATCGCTGTTGCTGGGCTGCGGTCTGCCGGGCGGCATGATGGGCTCGATGATGGCCGACCTTACTGGCGTGATGGGCGCTATCAACAACAACCGCAAGGCTAATGGCGAGGCTGAACTCTCTGAGGACGAACTGCTCGTGAAGTTGTTCAACGAGGTGGCTTACGTGTGGCCGCGTGTGGGGTATCCTCCCTTGGTAACACCTTTCTCACAGTATGTCAAGAACATTGCCTTGATGAACCTGCTCACCGAGTCGATGGGCAAGCCACGCTACTCTATGATGGACAACTCTATCTGGGGCATGATTTTGGGCAAGAGCGGACGTCTGCCCGGTGAGGTGGCTCCCGAAATCAAGGAACTGGCTAAGGAGAAGGGCTTTGAGTTTACCGATGCTGACCCGCAGAGCTACTATCCCGACGACCTCGACCGCTTCATCAAGGAGATGGAAGATAATGGTTGGGAACGCGGCGAAGATGATGAGGAACTCCTTGAGTTTGCCATGCACGAAACGCAATACCGCGACTATAAGAGCGGTGCTGCCAAGAAACGTTTCCTGGCCGACTTGCAGGCTGCCAAGGACAAGGCTGGTGCCAGCGGCATGAGCATTGAAGAGGCTACCGCCTTCAAACACGCCAAGGCTGACGCCATTGTGGCTCCCGAGAGCGGCACCATTCTGTGGGAAATTGGCGGCGACGGCGAGTGCGTAAAAAGCATCGAACCGTTTATTGGCAAGGAATACAACGAGGGCGACCGCTTCTGCTACATTGAGAACACACACGGTCAGATTATCGAACTGCCCGCAGCCCTTGGTGGCAAATTGGTTGAGATTAACGCCAAGCAGGGTGCACGCATCAACAAGGGCGATGTCATTGCCTACGTGCAGCGCGGTGAGTAATCTGCCCACTACGATTTATTGAACTTTTACACAGATAAGCATATAAGTAGGTGTTCAGAATTATTCTGAGCACCTACTTATTTACTAATATATAAATATAAGTGCCACAAGCACAGCCCGGCGACGGACGTGTGCTTGTGGCACTTTTTCACCTCACAGGTTTATGCCAACCCGGCTACTGTCAAATTAGTGCGGCACAAGCAAAGGAGCAGAAACGCTTCATTTGCGACGGTAGTTTGTAAAGGTATAAGCCAGTTTGTTTTTCTCGTCCGGCTCATGGTGTTCAGTTTCCTCGGCCTCCCATTGTGCATGGTCGTAATCGGGGAAGAACGTGTCGGCCTCGTCGGGCACGGCATCGATATGCGTCAGGCACAAGCGGTCGGCCACGGGCAATGCAGCTTCATACACGCTCTCGCCCCCTATCACATACACCTCGTCGTCGTGGGTGCAAGCCTGCAGTGCCTCGTCAAACGAATGGAACACCTCAATGCCGGGTGCCGAATAATCGGCTTGTCGGGTAATCACCACATTGCGGCGGTTGGGCAGGGCGCCCTTGGGCAGCGACTCGAATGTCTTGCGTCCCATTACAATAGTATGCCCCGTGGTCAGGTTCTTGAAATGTTTAAGATCGGCGGGCAAGTAATAAAGCAAGCCGCCCTTGTTGCCTATGGCGCTGTTTGCAGTGAGCGCACAAATGATGGATAATGTCATTATTTTATACAATTATATGGTGCAAAGGTAGCGTATATTGTGTAAATTTGCCGACAAAACTTGCTTAAATGAAACAATACCTCAATTTACTACAACATATACTCGACGACGGTGTGGTAAAAAGCGACCGCACCGGCACTGGCACAAAGAGCATCTTTGGCCATCAAATGCGCTTTAACCTTGAAGAGGGCTTTCCGCTGCTCACCACCAAAAAGCTGCACCTCAAGTCCATCATCTACGAGCTGCTGTGGTTCCTGCGTGGCGACACCAATGTACACTACCTGCAGGAGCATGGTGTGCGCATCTGGAACGAATGGGCCGACGCCCAAGGCGACCTTGGCCACATTTACGGCTACCAATGGCGCTCATGGCCCGACTACAACGGCGGACACATTGACCAAATAAAGGAAGTGATACGACAGATAAAGGAGACGCCCGACTCACGCCGCATGATTGTGTCGGCATGGAATGTGGCCGACCTTGGCAAAATGAACTTGCCACCCTGCCACCTACTTTTCCAGTTCTATGTGGCCGACGGCCGACTGTCTCTGCAGCTCTATCAGCGCTCTGCCGACACTTTTCTGGGTGTGCCTTTCAACATAGCAAGCTACGCCTTGCTGCTGCAAATGATGGCACAGGTAACCGGACTCAAAGCCGGCGACTTTGTACACACCACAGGCGACACGCACCTCTACCTCAACCATCTTGACCAGGCACGCTTGCAACTCACACGCACCCCGCGCCAGTTGCCGCGCATGATTATCAACCCCGAGGTAAAGGACCTGTTCGACTTTAAGTTTGAGGATTTCAAACTCGAGGGCTACGACCCATGGCCACACATCTCGGCACAGGTGTCGGTTTAAAGGAGAAGGGTTGTGAATGAAAGTTCATCAAGCCATTCCGTCTGCAAAGAACCTCATTAGGGTGGTTCTAATAACAAACAATACGAAGCACATAGCATGAAGCAAGATTTCTGCATACAAATGGAGGCCTTGTTGGGTCAAGACGAAGCCAACATGCTGACACAAGCCATCGAGCAAAGCACGCCGCCCGTCAGTGTGCGCGTCAATGCGCTCAAACCATCTGACACACTGCCCGCCCCCACCGACGGTGCAGTGCCCTGGTGTGCTGCGGGGCAATACCTTGTCGAACGTCCGCGCTTCACCTACGACCCTCTGCTGCATGCCGGTTGCTACTATGTGCAAGAGGCCGCATCAATGTTTGTAGAGCAAGCCTACAAGCAAATCACAACCGACTTTACGCCCCACCGTCTGCTCGACCTTTGCGCAGCCCCTGGCGGCAAGAGCACGCTGTGGCGCAGCTTGATGTGCGACGACGACCTGCTTGTGGCCAATGAACCCATCCGCCAACGTGCCCAGATATTGGCCGAGAATTTGACCAAATGGGGACACCCCGACGTGGTATGCACCTCGGCCTACCCCGACGAGTTTGCCCCATTGGGCAGTTTCTTCGATGTGATAGCGGCCGATGTGCCATGCTCGGGCGAGGGCATGTTCCGCAAGGACGCTGTGGCCATTGACGAATGGTCGCCACAGGCCGTCGACAGTTGCGCGGCCCGCCAGTGGCAGATTATCGAAAGTGTATGGCCCGCCCTGCGCCAAGGCGGCTATTTGGTGTACAGCACATGCACCTACAACCGCCAGGAGGACGAGGACAATGTGGTGCGCATCTGCAACGAGCTCGGTGCCGAACTTGTACCCATTGCCACCCAACCGGAGTGGGGCATTGCGGGCGACACCACGGGGCGCAATTTGCCCGTATACCATTTCTTTCCACACAAGACCAAGGGCGAGGGGCTTTTCCTTGCCCTGCTGCGCAAGACGTCTGAAGCACCGGTTGCCAAAGAGAAGAAAGGCAAAAAGCAACGTGGCAACAACAACCAGCCCGGCATACAGGGCGGTGCCGAAATCATTAAATGGATAGCCAACAGCCACGACTTCAAGCTGTTGCGCACCGACGAGGCGCACGTCATAGCCGTACGCCAATCGCTTGCCGACGACGTGCAACGCGTGTGCAGCACGGTGCGGGCGCTTACGGCCGGCATCATGCTGGTTGAGGAGAAAGGGCGGAAACGCATTCCGCAACACGCCCTTGCCCTGTCAGTACAACGCGCCAAGGAGGCATTTCCCGTGGCCGAGCTCTCACTCAACGACGCACTAAATTACCTGCGCCGCGAGGGCATCACGCTCCCACCCGATGTGCCACGCGGCTATGTTGTGGCCTGTTACAAAGGCCATGCGCTCGGGTTCTTAAACAATTTGGGAGCACGCGCCAACAACCTCTACCCACAGGAGTGGCGCATACGCAACTGACAAGCCTGTCAAACAAGCAGAAATGCAACGGAGTTGCAAGTAACATTGCCTACCTTTGCCCCAAGACAGGCTACGGTATTTGATGTTCTGCGCTCACCTTGCACCTTCTCTGCACATAATGAAATCCACCCGCTGCACATATCACGTGGCGCTGGCAGTTGTACTGCTCATGCTGCTCACACTGTTTCCCCACCACCATCATGATGGCGGGGCAGTTTGTTGGACATCTGAAATATGCCATGACGACGGACGTGCCAATGATGTGCACACCCGCCACCATGCCGGTGACAACCGGCATTTGTGCTACTGGCACAGTGTGCAAAATGTAGCGCAGCGCACCCTTTCCGTCCCATTTGACGGCGGTCCCCTACCCTGCTTCCTGCCAACCGAATTTTGGCAGCAACGCCACACTATTATCACCACTTCGGGAGAAGCACTTTGTGGCAAATGTCCCGCTTTTGCTACCGTTTGCCGCATTGGCAAACACGTCACGCGGCGTGGGCCACCTGCATGTTGTTGATAAACACATTCTGCTATTTTATTCTCATATCAGCAACACAGCATAATACATGAACTTCAACATTTTTCTTATAAGTGTAACCGCACTATCGGTTACGCTCTTTGGCGCATGCCACAATGCCCACCAGCACGAAGCGCACGAAGGTGAGCACACCGATGCCGACGAGCACGGCCACAACCACGGTGCCGACGAAATAACCTTTACCGAGGCACAAGCCAAGGCTGCAGAACTGCAAATTACCACGTTACGACCCACCACTTTTGCCGAAGTGATAGAGGTTACAGGGCAAGTGCTGCCCGCCACTGGCAGCGAGGCCACCGTTACAGCCACCATGGCAGGCATTGTAAAATATGCCAGCAACGCACTCACCGAGGGGTGTGCCGTAAGCAATGGCAAAACACTGTTTGTAGTAAACGGCAAGCCCATGGCCGACGGCAACCCGGCGGCCGTGGCACAAAGCGAACTGGCTGCTGCCAAGAGTGCCTATGAGCGGGCACAGAAGTTGGCCGCCGAGCACATCATCGCGCAACGCGAATTAGAGGACGCACGCCAACGCTATCAGGCGGCCGCTGCCACAGCACAAAGTTTGGGCAATGCGGCACAAAGCCGCGGCATCAGCGCCCCCATTGGCGGCTACATCAAGGATTTGCTTGTAAAGCCCGGCGATTATGTGGCTGCCGGCCAACCGCTGGCCACCATCACACAGAGCCAACATTTGCAACTGCGAGCCGATGTGCCCGAACGCTATTACCGTTTTTTGGCGGACATCACATCTGCCAATTTCCGTTTAACATATCAAGAGTCTGCACAAGTCGTTGCCCTCAGCACACTTGGGGGCCGCCTTGTATCGAAAGGCAAATCTACCGCCACCAATGGCAATTTCGTACCTGTGATTTTTGAGTTTAACAACCGCGGCAACATTGTGGCCGGCAGCATGGCACAGATTTACCTTCAAGGCAAACAGCGCCAAGGTGTGCTGGCCGTGCCAACCGAAGCGCTTACCGAAGCGCAAGGTTTATACTTTGTGTATGTGCAGGAGCATGCCGACAGCTACCGCCGCCAGGAGGTTAAAATTGGTGCTACCGACGGGCTGCGCACCGAAATTGTGAGCGGTGTCAAGGCAGGTGACAAGGTTGTCACGCATGGCGCCACCCAAGTGCGACTGGCTGCCAGCAGTGGTGCCGTACCCGAAGGACATTCACATTAGGGGAAGAGTGGAAGAGTCGAGAAGTTGAAAAGTTGAAGAGTTGAGAAGTTGAAGAGTTGAGGAGTTGACGGGAGGACAAGGTAATCTTTTAACCCCCTAACCCCCTAACCTTCTAACCTTCTAACCCTCTAACCTTCTAACCTTCTAACCTTCTAACCCTCTCCCCCCCTACCCCCCTAACCCCCTCATAAATCTCTTGATATTACTATGCTTAACAAAATAATAGCTTTTTCGCTGCGCAACCGGCCGGTCATACTGTTCTTCAGTTTGCTACTTATCATTGCCGGCTGCTGGACAGCGTGGAAAATGGAGGTGGACGTATTCCCCGACCTCAATGCCCCCACCGTGGTGGTGATGACCGAAGGCAAGGGCATGGCGGCCGAAGAGGTGGAACGCCTCGTCACCTTCCCTATCGAAACAGCCCTCAATGGCGCCACCGATGTGCGCCGCGTGCGCTCATCGTCCACCACAGGCTTCTCTGTCGTATGGGTAGAATTTGACTGGGGCACAGACGTATACCGCGACCGCCAAATAGTGTCTGAAAAGTTGGCCACCATTGGCGATGCCCTGCCCGAAGGCGTAGGACAGCCCACCCTCGGTCCGCAATCGAGCATCATGGGCGAAGTCATGTTCATCGGCCTCACAGCCGACACCACCTCGCTCGGTTCGCTGCGCACCCTGGCCGACTGGACCATACGTCCGCGGCTGCTCTCCACCGGCGGCGTGGCACAAGTCACTGTCATGGGTGGCGACTTGCTCGAATATCAAATACGCCTCCACCCCGAGCGCATGCGTCACTATGGTGTGGCACTTGACGAGGTTATGACCGCCGTGCGCAACATGAACCGCAATGCCACGGGCGGGGTACTGTATGAGCACGGCAACGAATACATTGTGCGCGGTGTGCTGTCAACCACCAGCACCAACGATATGGCACAAGCAGTAATCAAACGCAACGCCGCCAACCAGCCCATTGTGTTGGCCGACGTGGCCGACATCAAGCTGGGCGCCAAAAGTCCCAAAACGGGTCTGGCCTCCGTGTCGGGTCGTCCCGCCGTGCTGCTCACCGTCACCAAGCAGCCGTCCATCAGCACGCTCGACCTCACCACACAGCTCGACTCGGCCATGGCATCGCTCAAACCCTCGCTGCCGGCCGACGTCAAGGTCAACACACATCTTTACCGCCAGCAGGATTTTATCGACGCTTCTATTTCAAACATTAAAAAGTCGCTCGTCGAGGGTGGCATATTTGTGGTGCTCATTCTGTTCATATTCTTGATGAACGCCCGCACCACACTTATTTCGCTTGTCACCATACCCCTGTCACTGCTCATCACGCTACTTGTGCTCAAGGTTATGGGTCTCACCATCAACACCATGAGCATTGGCGGCATGGCCATAGCCATTGGTTCGCTGGTAGACGATGCCATAGTGGACGTTGAAAACGTGTATAAGCGTCTGCGCCTTAATGCCCGCAAGCCCGAAGCCGAAAGACTGCGCATGACCGAGGTCATATTCAATGCCTCGAAAGAGGTGCGCATGCCCATACTCAACTCCACACTGATTATTGTGGTGAGTTTTGTGCCACTGTTCTTCCTGAGCGGGCTCGAAGGCCGCATGCTTGCACCGCTCGGCGTAAGCTTTATCGTATCGCTCTTTGCCTCAACGCTCGTGGCACTCACGCTCACCCCCGTGCTCTGTCGTCTGCTGCTCAAGGACCCTCAAGCGCAACTTACACCAGGTGCTGTGACGCTGAAGGTACACCATTACGAACCGCGCTGGGTACGTCGGCTCAAGGTTCGGTACGAACAGGCCCTGATGTGGGCCTTGGGCCGCAAACCGTCGCGCTGGATATTGGGCGTAACAGCGGCACTGGTGGTACTGACGGTAAGCCTGTTCTTCACCCTGGGGCGCTCATTCTTGCCTTCGTTCAACGAGGGCTCGTTCACCATCAACGTGAGCACACTGCCCGGGGTATCGCTTGAAGAGAGCGACCGCATAGGGCGCCAAGCCGAACAACTGCTGCTGCAAATACCCGAGGTGCGCGATGTGGCACGCAAAACGGGGCGTGCCGAACTTGACGAACACGCACAGGGGGTGAACGGCAGCGAAATGGAAGTGCCTTTCACACTGGACAAGCGCAGCAAGGACGAGGTCATGAACGACATTCGCCAGCGGCTGCGCACACTGCCTGGTGTCAACATCGAAATAGGCCAGCCCATATCGCACCGCATCGATGCCATGCTGTCGGGCACAAAGGCCGGCATTGCCATCAAGGTGTTTGGCCCCGACCTCACACAACTGCATGCCATCGGCACGCAAATTCAGCAAGCCACCAAGGGCATTGACGGGGTGACAGACCTCAACGTGGAGCAACAGGTGGAGCGTCCGCAACTCAACATTCGTCCACGCCGCACACTGCTTGCACGCTACGGCATCACCCTGCCGCAGTTTGCCGAGTTTGTCAATGCCGCCATCGGTGGCGAGGTGGTGAGCCAGGTGCAGGACGGCGCCAAGAGCCTCGACCTTACCGTGCGCATGGCCGACAACGACATCAACTCTATTGCACATATAAAGGACTTGCTCATCAACACCCCTGACGGGCGTCAAGTGCCGCTGTCCGATGTGGCTGATGTGGTGTCGACAGCCGGCCCCAACACCATCAGCCGCGAAAATGCGCAACGCAAATTGGTGGTATCGGCCAATGCCACAGGACGCGACATGCGCTCGGTGGTCAACGACATGCAACGGGCCATCAACCAACAAGTAAAGCTGCCCGAAGGCTACCACATCGAATATGGCGGACAGTTTGAGAGCGAAGCCGCCGCATCGCGTTTGCTGCTCGGCCTGTCGGTTGTCAGCATCATCGTCATACTGTTGCTGCTCTATCTGCAGTTCCGCTCATGGCCACAGGCTGTTGTGGTGTTGCTCAATTTGCCATTGGCACTCATTGGCGGAGTATTGGCATTGGTGTTTACGGGCGGTGTGGTGAGCATTCCGGCCATCATTGGTTTCATATCGCTCTTTGGCATGGCCACCCGTGGCGGCATGCTGCTTGTCGACCGCTACAACGAACTGTCGCACCGCGGACTTTCACGCATCGAGGTGGTGACAAAGGGCTCTACCGACCGTTTGCTACCCATACTCATGACGGCGCTTTGCTCGGCATTGGCCCTCATTCCGCTGGCGCTTGGCAGCACGCTGCCTGGCAACGAAATTCAAAGTCCCATGGCTCAAGTCATGCTTGGTGGACTGCTCACAAGCACCCTGCTCAACCTGTTTATTGTGCCCATCATGGCCCCACTCAAAACGCGTAAAAAATGAAATACCGACACATCATCATAGCTGCGCTCGCTGGCTGCTGCGCTGCCGTGGCAAACGCACAAACTCAAAGCGCACAAAGCTCTGCCTGGGGCGACGCCCTGTTGGGCATTGTGCACAACAACTCTACACTCAAGGCTGCCCGCAGCCAGCTGCAAGCCTCGCGGCTGGCCAACGGCACAACGCTCAAACTGCCCGACCCCGAGGCCGAAGTGGCCTATTTGTTTGGCAGTCCGCAAGGCGTGCCCAACCGCACCAACGTGAGCGTGACACAAACGCTCGACTGGGGTGTGCTGACGGGCCGCCGCAAGCAGTTGGCCGGTGCTGGCAACCAAGTGGCCGAAGCGGCTTACCGTCAGGCGGAACAGCAATTACTTGCCGAGGCCGACCAGACGCTCACTTCGGTTGTATACTACAACAAACTTTGCACCGAACTGGCGCAGCGTGCTGCCTTGGCCAACGAGGTGTGCCAACTCTACCAACAAAAGTTTGCACAAGGTGACATCAACCAGATTGAGGTGAACAAGGTGAAGCTTAATGCCTCGGTGAGCCAGGCCGAACTTGAACGCGCACGCAACGAGCGACAGGAATTGCTGCTGCAACTGCAGCGCCTCAACGGCGGGCAACCTCTCGAACTGGCCGACACTTGTTACCCCAACGCCAGCCAGCCGCTGCCCGCACTGGCCGACTTGCAAAGCGCGGTAGCACAATCGCCGGCCTTGCTTGCTGCGCAGGCTGCCGTGGCACAGCAGCAAGCTGAGGTAAAACTGGCCAAAGCCGAGGCATTGCCGGCTCTCATGGTGGGCTTTCAAGGCGAATACATCAAAGATAACAATTACAGCGGTCTGTCATTAGGCTTTAGTCTGCCGTTGTGGGGCAACACGCGCCGCAAAGTGAAGCAAGCCAAGGCCGAGGTGGTTGCGCGCCAGCTCGATGCCGATGATGTGCGCCACCAGCAGTCGTCACAACTCATGCAGCAATACGCCACTGCGCGCCATCTGCTTGACGCGTCAGACAAGTTGCAGAGCGATTTATCTACCACGAGCAACACCACCCTGCTGCGCCGCGCCCTGGACGAGGGTCAGATTTCGCTGCTCGACTATCTGCTTGAAATGTCGTTTTACTACACGGCACGCACCACGCTGCTCGACACAGAACGACAAGCGCAACAAGCCATTTCGACTTTGCGTGGTTTGCTTTACTGACAAGGGGACACCCGCTTGACCTAAGTGTGTGGCATGACACTGAACGTACAAATTGGGCAGACACCATAGTGTTGCTACTTGCAAGGCTATGGTGTCTGCCCTTTTACTTTTGAGACCATGCAATATTTACTGCATGCCCATCAACCACATAACGCCCTTCTGTCTTTGTGTAAAGCAACCGCGGCCCTACATTGCTCCCATTCGCGAAATGGCGCATAGAAGTTTATCGAACAACTACATCTTTTTATCACGCACATTTCATACATCTTACACAAAACGACCATAAACAACTGATTTTCAACGCTTTCAAAAGTGTAGGATATACTTAGAAGCATCTTACACACCTTCTTGCACACCTTGGCATCTTACACATGTCATATTCTGTGGTGCCAGGCACGTTGTGTGGTAACGGGGGAGACATTTTCGGGCAACGCGAGGTAGGATTTTCTGTCTATCCGACTAAAAATCGGCTCTCCCTATACCGGTAGGCACAAGCGCAAGTACCGTCATACAGTGCAGACAACAGGGTATACCCGACCTGCATGCAGTGTGTAACTTTACTGGCGGAGTGTAAGATGTTGCACGATGTATCCTACACTGCGTAATAATTTGATTTTCAGCTTGTTATACCTATCTTGTGTAAGATGCAAGATGTTTCTTTCCAAACACTTTGTGGTAGAGATTTAGCTGCATCTTTTTCCCGCGGGACGAGGCTGCTGATAAATGCCCGACGCGAGACGCGTCGCCCCCATTAGTGTTTGCGTTTCTTCAAGCGACAAATGCTACCACCGAACGCTAGCTCTAATGGGGGCGACGCGTCTCGCGTCGGGATAGAGATAGGAGTTAAATACAATTGCTACTACTGCTAATTATTGCTGCATATTTTCCCTCGAGACGCGTCGCCCCCATTAGAGGTAGCACCCGTCTAAATCCGAAACTTGAGTAAACGAAAAATGCCTTTCAACATTTGCACCTGTCTATGCGGTGCTAACGTTGAAAGGCATTTTTTAATTGGTGCGCGCTCTTATTATTTAGAGCGTGAGAAAGTGTGCAAGGTATTACTTAACCAAAGTCTTCTTGCCATTAACGATGTAGAGACCCGGCTGCTGCACACGCTGCACGCGGCGGCCCTGAAGGTCGTAAATGCGAACGGCTGCAGAGGCTTTGTCTGTGCTGACATTGTTGATGCCAACAGCTGTGTCATTTTTATAGGTCACAACGATGTTGACAAAGTCCTCAACCGTGCCACCATAGGTTTCGTTGCCCGTTACACTCTGCATGGTGTAACCCTCAATGGTGGGAATAACGATGGGGTAAGCTGTGCCAGCAACAACCAAGTCGCTGCTCTGCTTCAAAATAACCTTATCGTCATCAGCATCGCGGCAAACGATATTGACGGTGAACATGGGCTGAGCGTAGAATGTTGAAATACGTATGGGGTGGCCTGTGCCGCCGTCCCAGCCTACGAGGTCACCGCTTGCCAAACCGTCCCAATACTGTCCACTGGTGCTCTTGATGTTCCAAGTGCCGTCGGCATTGGTAGCAAAGGTGAATGTGTCGCCACCAACCCTTGTAGCCGTTGTAGCTGCTGATTTTTTGAGTTGCGGCACATACAGACCTGTATACTCGTTCAACACCTTGAACTTGTTGCCGCTGCCCTGGAGTGTCCACACGCCAGTAGGAAGCATGCCCTCGGCTGAAGTGTAACGGTTGATGACATTATTGTCTCTGATGGCACGATAGCCGGCACGGCCAGCAGCAGTGGTGGCATCGTACAACAAATATTTGTTGTTGCTCTTCAACTCTTTCACTGGTTCTCCCTCAGCCTTTACACCTACAATGGCATTGATTTCGTAAGTCACATTGATGGTGCGGTCGGCATCGGGAGTGATTTGCGTGCCGTCGGCCACATCGCTGTTGAGCAATGTGCAATACTTTACTTCGGGCACCTTCATGGTGTAGCTTTCGCCCACGGGCACAGTTACCTCGTCCTTGCTGATGAGTACACCGGCCTTGTCGGCACAAACGATGTTGAGCGTGTATGCCGAACGCTTGTAAGTTACGTTATAGTTGTTGTCGCCATCGGCTTCGATATGCTCAACTGCAGTATTCTTAAATGTGGGGCAAAGGTCGCCAGTGATTTCGGTTACGCTGACGGGTACGCTGCGCTTGAATGTGCCAAGGTTCACGCCCTTGTCGTCCTGGCAGTTGAGGGTCACTATCTTCACTTCGGTGGCAGTCCATTCTGCACCTTGGTTGCGGGCGGCATCGTATGACACACCTGCACCAGTGGTGGCACCAGCATTGGCTACGCCCGACGGCACAGCAAAGAGGCTCTTGCCTCCCACCTTGATGCGCAAGTCGTCATAGTTCTTTACATAACTGATGGTGACGTTGGCATCTGCAGTGGCGCTGCCCATATTGACGGGACAGCCCACACGGTCGGCATACGCACCGAGCGAGTTGATGTAGCGGCCTGTGGCAACGTTCTTTACCTTGACAGTTTGTGAGCCGTCTGCATTGATGGTTGAAGCCTCAACCGTCCATGCGTTATTGGCAAAGGCATTGTTGTTAGCCTTGAGGCTGTTGCCATTGTTGTCATCGCTCAGTGTGATACTTTCAAAGCCTTCGACAGCATTTGTCAGCATGTAGGTTTTGCCCTCTTCAAGGTAGTCGAAGGTGACAGGCTTGGTGCTTGAACCGCCGTCATAATCCTCCTTGGGTGAGAACTCCCAGCAACCGCCATTGCCGTCGTTAGGATTGCTATAAAGATTGACAGCAAGTCCCTGACCGCCCATTGACGAATTGAGGTACTGTCCGTTTACTTTGTCGCTTGCAATGGTGTAGTAATAGTTGTCGCCCTTCTTGCCGTATGAGCCGCTACCGAGTACAAAGTTGTAGTGCTTGGCAGAGTTGTCGTAGCTCCAGCGACCACTTATGTTTGCTGCACTTGGATCGGGATTGACTGAACCATCGGGCTGTGCCATACAAACGAGGGCATATTTGCCTGGGGTGGCGGGGTCCTCCTCGATGCTCCACCACTGGTAGTTGTAGTTGGCATCGCCTTCGGCAGCCTGAGGACTTGTCCAAAGTACGCCGGCCTTTGCACCCTTGCCACTGTTGGCAGAAATGAGTGACGAGCCGTCGGCCAGGAGTTCGATGCAGCGGCCTGCACGTGTGTTATCTGTACCACCCGAAATGATGCGGTAGTAGTATTTCTTGTCAGCGGTGTTGGCATGAGGCATTACCATGCCTCCCTGGCCGTTGTCAAGCATGAAGTACTTGCAATATTTGTAGTTGCCATAGTTAAGCATGACGGTATCGGCCGACATACGCTTTTGGAAGTCGCTGAAATTCTTGCCCGATTCGGGTGTCCAGCCACGCTCGGCCACAGCTATGAGACGCGGCAAAGCGAGCCATTCCAAATAGTCGGTGTCAGACACGTGTTCGCACCAGAAAGTGCCCTGCACACCGTATGTAGTGGCGCTGGGGATAGCTTGGTTGTAAGTAGCTTGTACATTGTCGGAACCAGAGCCTGCACCAGGAGGGTCGGTGGGACCATTGCCCTGACGGCGGTTGATGTAGTAGGGTCCCCAGGGGGTGTAGATGCTTGGCATACCAAGTTTCTTAGCCTGATCAACAGCGGCTTCGGGGTTTGTCCAACAGTATACTACCGCACCAGTAGACTTCATGATGTCGGCATCGGCGCCTCCTGCAGTGATGCCTTCGTTCCAAATGGCCAAATGGCGGCCTTTAGACTTGACAAATTCGTCGAGTTGGTGAATGAAGTGGCTCTGCAACTGACGGTAGCTGGTCAGTTTGAGTTCCTTGTACAATGCTTGGCATTCGGCATTTTTCTCCCAAGCATAAGTGGGGCATTCGTCGCCACCAATGTGAATGTACTTGCCGGGGAAGAGCTCCATGAGTTCCTCTAAAATATCCTTGGCAAATTGTACGGCTTTGGGGTTGGCCACATTCAAGATGTCGTTAGAGATGCCGCCATCGTCCCACACATTGTGGGCACCGTCGGGTGTGCAGCTAAATTCGGGATAGGCCGTCATGGCTGCTGAGAAGTGGCCGGGCATGTCAATTTCGGGCACGATGTCGATGTGACGGGCCTTGGCATAAGCTACCACGTCCTTTATTTCCTCTTCGGTGTAAGAGTAAGGGCCGTAGGGCTTATTTATCCAGTACTGTGTCAGTTCGTACATATCGGTATAGCGTCTGTTGGGCGCTGTGGCACCGATGGTAGTGAGTTTGGGATACTTTTTGATGGGTACACGCCAGCCTTGATCGTCGGTCAAGTGCCAATGGAAGGTGTTCATCTTGTAAGCGGCCATGAGGTCGATAATGCGCTTTACCTCGTTGGCGGTGAAGAAGTGGCGTGACACATCGAGCATAAATCCACGGTAGTCAAAGCGCGGCTGGTCAGTGATGCTCACCACGGGCAATGGGTACGAAGTGACTGTGGCGTCCTTTACCCCAGCCATGACATTGGCGGGCAACATCTTTTTCACGCTCTGGAAGGCATAGAAAAGGCCTAAGGCGCTCTTGGCCTGAATGGTGACCTTGCTGTCGGTAATGTCGAGTTTGTAGCCGTCCGTCTTCAGCGACGACGAGGCGGGGAGCAGCGACACCTGGAAGAGGGCGCTGGCATCGTCGGCAGCCACACTGACTGCGGCGCCAGTCACATCGGTGTATGACTTGGCAAATTGGTTTACCTCATTCACGCCATCCTCGTCAAGCCCGGTATAGCTCACAGTGAACTGTGAGGGCAAGGCCAAGGAACCCGTACCAACTGTCATGGAGGCTGGACGCGGGGTGAGGTTTACGAATGTCTGTGCCCATGTTGCCCCTGGCAACAAAGACAGCAGCAGCAAAAACGATAGTAGCTTGTGCTTCATGTTCTTAGCTTGATTGTTGATTAGTATTAGGTATTTGAGACAAAGGTATGAAAAAGCCCCGACTTTCGCAAGGAAAGCCAGGGCTTAATCATTATCTGATAAGTTAATTAGTTGACGGGGTGACGGGTTGACGGGTTAACGGGTAAGTTTGCCAAGTATTTTGAGTTCCTTAGCATCATAAGCCGTGTATTACATACTTACCCGTCAACCCGTCAACTAAGAATCTTTAATCTCTTGAACGGCCGCCCACCAATATCATGACGTAGTATGCCAAAGTGGCCAAAGAGCTGAGTGCTGCCACCACATAGGTGTAAGCGGCAGACTTTAAGGCCGATACGGCCATGGGTTGCTCAGATGCCGAGGTGATGCCGGCTCTGAGCAGCCAGGCGGTGGCACGGCGCGAGGCGTCAATCTCGACGGGGAGGGTGATGAAACTGAACAATGTGGTGAGGGCAAACAACACTACACCGGCCAACAGTATGCCCGGCATGGAATGTATCAATATGATGCCGGCAAGCAGCACCCATTGCACCCAATTAGAGGCAAACGAGACCACGGGCACCAGGGCCGAACGCATGGTGAGCGGCGCGTATGCCACGGCGTGCTGCACAGCATGACCGCACTCGTGGGCTGCTACCGCGGCTGCGGCAACAGAACGGCTGTTGTACACAGCCTCGGACAGGTTGACAGTGCCATTGGCAGGGTTGTAGTGGTCGGTGAGGTAACCTTTGGTGCAGGTTACCGTGACATTATTGATGCCATTGTCGCGCAGCATTTTTTCGGCCACTTCGCGACCGCTCAAGCCCGACGCTATGGGTATTTTGGAGTATTTCTTGAATTTGCTGTTAAGATTGCTTTGCACCACATAACTGAGTATGGCGATGCCAATAAATAGGATTAAATACATACTGAAGATATTTATGCAAGGTTTGTAAATTACGGGGTGTTAAGGGGTTAAGGGGTGGCCTTATGGCCTAACTTGCTCTTGATGAATGCCGTACACTCGGCGAATATCTGCGCACCGAGCAAACGCAATGAGCCTGCATACACCACTACGGCTGTGACAACCTTGAGCAATAGCGAGATATAGATGTTGCCATTGGCCAACTGCGACACGGCCCAACCCGCAGCCATGGCCAAGGCGGCCAATGCGGCGAAGGGCAACACATCGCGCAGGGCATACTTCAAACGCAGACCGATGAGGCGGCGTACGAACCAGTGCCACACAAACAGCCACAATGTGTTGAGCGTGATGTAGGCCACTACCATTGCCTCCACGCCATAGGGGTACAAGACTACGAGCAGCAACATCTGTGCCAGACACAGGGCTATGGTGTTCCACATAAAGATGTTGCTCTTGCCACGGCTGATAATAAAATTGGCGTAGAATGAAGCTACCGGCACGAAAGCGCCCCCTATGCTGAGCAGCTGCATGAGCCGCGCGCTGGTGAGCCACTTGTCGGTAATGGCAATGGTGATGAACTCGGGCGCTATGAGCGCCAAACCGAACAACGCCGGGCAGGACAGGAAGGCAGTGAAACGCAACATTTTGCGAAATATCTGACACATGCGGCCATTGTCATCGCTCTCAAGACGTGCAAAAAGGGGCTGTGTCACACTCCACACCATGCCGGTGAGCATGTTGTAGCCCATGCCTGTCCACTTGTTTGCCTGATTGTAGTAGCCCACCGTCTTTTCGCCATAAAGGCGGCCAAAAAATATGCTGAAGATGTTGTTGTTGATGTGGGTGAAGATGTTTGTGGCCAACAGTTTTGAACTGAAACCTATCATGCCTCGCAGCGGACGCAGATTGATGTGCCAGGTGGGGTGCCAACCCGCAAACCACCAGCTGCCGACGGTCATGGTTATGCAATACATGAGGTTCTGTATGGCTATACCCCAATAGGCAAACCCATTCCATGCCAGGCAAATGCCGGTTATGCCCGAAAGGACAAGGGACAGCATGGTGAGCAGGGCGGTTTCGCGCACCCGCATATTGCGAAAGAGCCAAGCACGTGGCGCAGTGTTGAGGGCGGAGATGACGAAACTCAAAAACGACAAACGGGCTAACGGCACAAGCACGGGCTGGCGGAACCACGCAGCTATGAGTGGCGCGCAGCAAAAGAGTATGATGTAGACCGTTACGCTACAAAGCACGTTGAACCAAAACACGGCATTGTAGTCGGCATCGGTGATATGCTGCTTGCGGTTGAGTCCTGATATGAAGCCGCTCTCCTGCAGTGTGGTGGCAATGAGCGAAAATATGGTGAGCATGCCCACCATGCCATAGTCGGCGGGGGAGAGTAAACGGGCCAAGAATATGCCAAACACGAGGTTCAGCGCCTGTTGTGCCCCGTTGCTTATGCCGCCCCAAAACAGGCCGTTGGCGGTTTTTTCCTTTAATGTTTTTTCGGTCATAGAAGTGCTAAAACAGTGAGTACGGCAAAGATGAGCATGTTGCGCGATGTCTTGCCCAATATGCGGTTGAGCGTGCGGCCCTGGTTGATGCGCACCATTTCGCGCCAGGTAAGGCTATGCGGCACGAGATACAACAGGGGCAAGATGGCGCAAAGCGTGTGGTCGTAAAATGCCAGCATGGCCACGCAGACGCAGCCGGCCACGCCTTGCAACAAATAGAACATGGAGCCGAATTGCTCGCCTAATGCCACGATGAGGGTGCGCTTGCCGCTCAGCGCATCTTGTTTGCGGTCACGATAGTTGTTGAGCACCAGCAAGGTGTCGATTACCAACCCGCTTGCCGCAGCAAGCCACCACACGCTGGGGGTGAGCATTTGTGCCTGCACATAGTAGGTGCCGCACACTGGTACGATGCCAAAAAACACCCATACCAATATGTCGCCGCACCCCATGTATGAAAGCAGCGTGGTGTAGAGAAAAGCAAACAACACGCAGGCTGCGCCAATGCCTACCAGGGGCCACCCGCCAAAGGGTAACAGGCCGCACCCCACGGCACAAGCCAATATGAGTGTGATGACTATGCCACGTGTCATGGCCCGCGGGGTTATCCACCCTTGGGCACAAGCGCGCTCGGGGCCAAGACGGTCTTCGCGGTCGGTGCCTTTGCGATAGTCGAACAGGTCGTTGATAAAGTTGGCCGCTATCTGCATGATGGCCGCAAACAGGCAGCACAACAGCGCGGGCTGCCAGCGGCCATGCCCTTCGCTGTAGGCTAATGCCGTGGCGGTGAGCACGGGAATGAGAGCGGCCGTAAGCGTTTTGGGCCGCGCAGCGAGTATCCAATATTTTAGCATGGTTGTAAAGTCGTTTTTGTTTTGGAGTCTGCCTTGCACACCCATAATCCGAAAAAGGTTATCAGGCCATTCAGCACAAGCAGTTCGTAGCCAAAGGTGTAGTTCCACCATATTGGCGCAAAGTGGTCGAGCAGGCCACAAATGGTGGGAGCTGCCACACAGATAATTGGCACACAGCGCAAATTGGTGTTGCGGCGGGTAAACAAGCCAAAGGTGTAAAGGCCCAACAACGGGCCGTAGGTGTATGAGGCCATTACATAGATGGCATTGAGCACATTGCTATTGCCCACCACCTTGAACAAGATGATGCACAACGCAAAGGCGGCCACTACGCACAGATGTACAATATGACGGGTGTGTAATGCGGCACGTTGTTGCTCGCGGGCCTCGCTCATGCCTAAAAGGTCGATGCAGATGGTGGTGGTGAGCGCTGTCATGGCCGAATCGGCACTCGAAAAGGCGGCTGCTACGATGCCGATGGTAAAGGGCACAATGACCCACTGCCCCAACACACCACTGCTGATGAGCCAGGGCAACAGGCTGTCGCCTGCGGCTGGAGGGGTGAGGTTCTGTTGGGCACATAGGGTGTAGAGCAGTATGCCGAGACCAAGGAACAGGGCATTGACTGGCAAGAAGGCCATGCCGTAGGTGCACATGTCCTTTTGCGCCTCGCGCAGATTGCGGCAGGTGAGGTTTTTCTGCATCATGTCTTGATCGAGTCCTGTCATGACAATGACGATAAACACGCCGCTCAAGAACTGGCGCCAAAAGGCTTGCGGACTGGCTGCGTCCCACTCCCACACACGGCACATGGCGCTGTGGGTTATGGTGTGGATAACGCCTTCGAAATTGAGGTTCATCTGTATGGCGGCGGCTATAATAATGCCCACAGCGGCCAATAACAGACAAACAGTTTGCAAGGCATCGGTGCGCACTACGGTCTGCAGTCCGCTGCGGCGGGTGTAGAGCCATATCAGCGTGAGCACGGCCAATGTGGTGACCATGAATGGGAGCAAACCGTCACCGGCAAGTGGCTGTACCACGAATTGGCACAACACCATGCACACCAAATATAGGCGGGCGGCGGCTCCGGTGAGCTTGCTTAGTACAAAGAACAAGGCCCCCGTGCGGTGGGCCGAAGTGCCAAAACGTGTGCCAAGATAGGCGTAGATGCTGGTAAGGCGCAGCCTGTAGTAGAGGGGTAACAGCACAAAGGCCACTACCACATACCCCACAATGAAACCGAGGCACATCTGCAAGTAGGTCATGCCCGTTGAGGCTGCCCAACCTGGCACCGAAATGAATGTGACGCCCGATATGCTGGCACCTATCATGCCAAAGGCCACCATCCACCAGGGGGATTGGCGACCTGCACGGAAAAAGGCGTCATTGCCTTTCGCACCATGCCGTGTGGCATGGTGCGAAACGAGCAACAGCAGTATGAAGTATGCCACCAATGTGGCTAACATGAATAGTGCTGAATACATTTTAAGATGGTGTTCGAAATGGTGTGAATTCTTGGTTGTCGGAATTTCAGGTTAACAAGTTAACAAGTTGACAGGTTAACAAGTAAGTATGCTACACTCTACATATTATGTTAAAGCCATAATGGCAAAGAAGCTTAAAAAGCTTGGCAAACTTACCTGTTAACCCGTTAACCTGTCAACTTGTTTACTAATTCCGCCAACGCGTATTAGTTTATAAAATTCAGTCCGCACCAGCAGCCCCACGACAGCAGGCCTGTAATGACTGATATGATAATCCACTTTTTGGCATCGTTGGCCGAAATTTGCGCCCGTTCGTAGAAGCCATTCATGTAAAACGAATTGACTTGTGCGGCTTTGATAATGGCCACAATGCCAAATGGCAGACAGCAGAATATGGTTGAAAGGACGGCCATGACCAAGTGGTTTTTAGGACATGGGGGGAGTGCGCTTCGATTCATAGGTCTAAAAGGCTTTATTTATAAATTAGACATACTTGCGATGGAGCCGAAACCGACACTAAAAAGAACCAGGATGTAGACAAAGTAGAACACAACGCTGGCTATCAATCCGCCAATCGCCCAGTTACGTGCTTTGTTGGAGGCTTCGACAGCTCCTTGATAATCGCCCATGAGGTAGAGGTTGTCAACCTTGCAAGCATATACTATGGCTACAATACCGGTGGGCAGGCAGCACAATATGGTTGACACGATGGCCCACACCAAATTGCTTGGCGGGCAAGGCATTGACTGGTTGGGGGTGCCGCTGCCCATGCTGTGGTACGCATTGTCGTAGGGTGCGCCACTGGCTGTGCCGGCAGCGCCGGGAGTGGGCGGCGGGGTGGCGCCATTGGCGTCGTTGCCTAAATACGCCTTCAACTCATCAACGGCACCTGCACGCTGCCAGTCGGCCATGCCTTTGCACCATACAAGGGTGTCGGCACTGACGTTGAACATTGAGAATTGTGAGGGGGGTATGGGGCCTTTTTGCTGGCCTGAAGCATCGATGTAGAAGTAGTCGTTCATTGCGATGTAAAATTGGATTAGGGTGGTTCTAATAATTCTGAAATAGGGATTTGTGCGCTATCGGAAGTGTATTTTTGAAAGTTTGTGAGGGAGCATAGCGGGCTATGTGACCGAACTAACTTTCAAAAAGGCACTTTCGAGAGTGTGCAAATCACATTTCAGAATAGCAGAACTCTAAAACAGAATTTTTAGAACCACCCTTTATGGTTAACTTGGTGTTTAATAAGCAGGTGCGACCATGCGGCATGGCCAAACCGCTGAATTTATGTCACGCCACACAGTCACACTTTATTTTGAGGTAGATTACTGCGGCAGGAAGTCGAGCAGCATTTTAAGAGATTCTGCGTCTTTCCAACTCCAAAAACGGTTTTCCTTGAGCACCTTGAAGGCTTGCATCTGGTCTTTGCTCACAAACTTTTTGAACTCAGACTCATTGGCCTTGATTATGGTGCCCTTGATGCTGAAGTAATAAGTGTCGGTCAAAGGTATGCCGTTGTCGTCGTTACGCTTTTGCGAGTCGAGATTGAGAAAAACCCCGCTGTCGGGCATATCGAAAAAGTCCATGCCGCGTGTGCCATCAGTCTCTTCACGATAAAGCGACATGTTTACGTGGGTGTTGCACAACAGATAGTTGTAGTTCTTTTCGGCCACCACACGTGCCATGACGGAGTCGACCTTGAGATAGCGCACACTGTCGCCAAAGTTGACCCCTATGATGTTGCTGACATAAGCGCGCATCACCTTGCCCGTTTTGTCGTCAAGATAGACCAAGGAGCCGTCCTTCAGAAAGATGTTGGCCTTGGCTGTGACAAAACGGCCGAAGGGTTGAAGTATCTTGGCCTCGCGAAATTCTGGATAAAGCAAAGGCGTTTGGCTACGCTTCGTCACAAGGGCCTGTTGTGACGAAGCTGGCAGGGCCGACAACAGGGCAAGTAATAGTATGACAAATTGTTGTTTCATTGTGGCAAATTCAGTTTTTGGATAACGAAGTTCTTGATGAGGACTGCCGTCTCTTCAATACCCAGCACCGATGAGTTGATGCACAGGTGATAGGTGCTGGCAGCGCCCCATGTGCCCGAACTGTAAAAGTTGTAGAAGCTGGCACGTTCGCTGTCACCCTTTTCAATAATCTCTTGTGCCTTTTCGGCCGAGCAATTATTCCATTTCATCACACTGGCAATGCGGTCTTCCATGTTGGCAGTAATAAACACATTGACGCAACGCGGATTGTCGCGCAGCACATAGTCGGCACAGCGGCCTATGAAGATGCACGAATGGTCGGCCGCAGCCTTGCGTATGGCCTCGCTCTGTATGCGGAAGAGGTTCTCGTTTGACAATTCATTGTCATAATAGGTGGCCCCACCGCCTATAAAGGGTATGATGTTGCCTAAGGTGCGCAGGAAGCGATTTTTTTCGTCGTTGCGTTCAAACACTTCGGCGCAGAAACCGCTTTCCTTTGCCGCAAGGTTGAGTATCTCGCGGTCGTAATAGGCTATGTCAAAATCCTTGGCCAAGATGTGGCCGATAGCGCGGCCGCCACTGCCAAGCGAGCGGCCTATGTTGATGATGAATGGTTCGGGTTTATTTGCTGTTTGTGTCATGGTCGTAGTATTATAATGGTGTGTGCATGTTTTCGACAGGAGCTTGCATCTGCTTTTTGAACTTCTTTACCTGCAGCACCAACAAGGTGATGGCCAACACCGAGGCCAGACCATCAGCCACAGGAGCGGCGTGCCACAGGCCCTCGAGCGGGTCGGCATACAGGTGGGGCAGGATAAATATGGCAGGTACAAGGAATATGAGTTGGCGCGTGAGCGACAGAAAGATGCTCTTAGGCGCATAACCAATGCTTTGAAAGAAGGCGGTCGACACAATCTGAATGCCCACTATGGGGAACATCATAACCATACAACTCAGTGCATGGGCCGACAGTTTGATGAGCTGGGGAGAGTCTTTGGCAAAGACGCTGACAAATGGTGTGGGGAAGAACACACCAATGACAAAGCCCGTCAGCGTAATGACTGACCCAAATATGAGGGCCTTGTTCAGCACACCGAGCACACGGTCATAGCGGCGTGCGCCAAAGTTGTAACCGGCTATTGGCTGCATGCCCTGGTTGAGGCCAATTACCACCATCACGATAAAGAGTATGAACCGGTTGCAGATGCCAAAAGCACCTACGGCCATATCGCCGCCATAAGTGGTCAGGCTGCGCGTCATCATGGCGGCCACAAGGCAGGCACACAGGTTGATCAGGAACTGGGGTAGTCCCACAAGGAGCGATTCCTTCACGATCTTTACATCGAGCTTGATTATGCTGCGGTTCAAGTGAATCAGTTCGTCCTTGTTTGAGAACAACCGCAACTGCCACGTCAGCATAATCATCTGTGCCATAATAGTGGCAGTGGCTGCGCCACGTATGCCCCACCCCAGCACAAATATGAATATCGGGGCCAGAATGCAGTTGAGCACAACGGTGCCAATGGTGGCACACATGGCCTTTTGTGGCCGGTTGGTTGAACGCAGCAAAGCATTAAGGCCAAGATACATGTGTGTAACCACGTTGCCCACGAGTATGATTGACATAAAGTTGCGAGCGTATGGCAACGTGACATCGCTGGCACCGAAAAAGCGTAGAATGGGGTTGATGAACACGAGCAGCAGCAAACCGAGCACAATGCCGAGGGTGAGGTTCATAATGACCACATTGCCCAATATCTTTTGTGCCGTGCCATAATCCTTTTGTCCGAGTTTCACACTCATCAATGTGGCAGCACCCACGCCCACCATGGCACCAAAAGCAGCAGTGAGCGACATGAGCGGACCGGTAAGGGCCAGTCCCATGATAGCCTCTGCCCCCACGCCCTGACCAATAAAAATGCCGTCGATGATGTTATACACCGACGATGCGGCCATGGCCACAATAGCTGGTATGGCGTATTGCATGAGCAGCGAACCTACCGGCTTTTCTGCCAACACATTGAATTGATTTGTTTTAGATTGTTCCATATTATGCCAAGCAGGTGCTCAATATTATTTTATTGAAGTTTCGGACTTAGCAAGGACGGGCTGAAGGCCCAAAGTGAGGCATTTTAAGTTGCCTGAAAAGCGCTGTAAAAAACGCAAGCACTAATGGGGGCGACGCGTCCCGCGTCGGAATAGAGAAAGGAGGGAAAAACGAACCTCTACTAAATAATAGCTGCATCTTTTCCCGACGCGAGACGCGTCGCCCCCATTAGAGGTAGCGTTTTGTGCTTGAGTCCGTTCGCATGTTTACTTTTCACCGAATAGCAACAACAACGAATAGAATTCCCAAAAACGATCTCAATTTTATCGCATTAGCCTTGCACGACAGTTCAGCCCGTACTTGCCAAATCTGAAAGTTGAATAGAAATTATGCAAAGTTAAACATATCTGTGATTGCATTACGTGTTTGGTGTAATAAAAAAATAAAAACGTGTCTGCATTACGGGGCATTACGGGCCTTTACAGACGCCTTTCCACCCGCATAAGCACCACCAAAAAGCGAGGCACCCACACCCGGCAAATGCCATATTACCTGTTGATAACTCAGTTAATAATATGGTTCGTCGAGAGTGAATGCCTCGCCTGTTGATGCGGGCTTACACACCCACAAAGTGCTTTATGTTCAGGATATTAGTCCTCAATCAAGTCCTTGCCAGTCATTTCGGCAGGCTGCTTCAGACCCATGATATGCAGAATTGACGGAGCCACGTCGGCCAACACGCCGTCTTTCACCTTAGCCTGTTTGTTATCTGTTACATAGATGAAAGGCACGGGGTTGAGAGAGTGGGCAGTGTTAGGTGTACCATCAGCATTCTCTGCATTGTCGGCATTACCATGGTCGGCAATGATGATAGTTTCGTAGCCAATTTCGTTAGCGGCAGTCACCACGTCCTTCACGCAGCTGTCAACGGCCTTTACAGCCTTTTCGATAGCTTCGTACACACCGGTGTGGCCTACCATGTCGCCATTGGCAAAGTTCACTACTATGAAGTCGTACTTGTTCTCCTTGATAGCGGCAACCAGCTTGTCCTTCACCTCAAAGGCCGACATCTCGGGCTTGAGGTCGTAAGTAGCCACCTTGGGCGAAGCCACCAGAATGCGGTCCTCACCCTCATAGGGTGTTTCGCGACCACCATTGAAGAAGAATGTTACGTGTGCATACTTCTCAGTCTCAGCTGTGTGCAACTGCTTCAAGCCCTGCTTTGAGATGTATTCGCCCAGCGTGTTATGTACGTTCTCTTTGGGGAAGAGAATGTGCACGCCCTTGAATGAGGCATCGTAGGGAGTCATGCAATAGTACTGCAGACCGGGAATGGTGTGCATACCCTCCTCAGGCATATCCTGCTGTGTGAGAACCACTGTAAGCTCCTTGGCACGGTCGTTACGATAGTTGAAGAAGATTACCACATCGCCCTCTTTGATGCGGCCGTCCACATTGGCGTTAACGAGCGGTTCCATAAACTCGTCAGTGTTCTTGTGCTCCTCTGAGTCTGAGTCGTAGCAGCTCTGCACACCTTCAACCATGTCGGTCACCTTGCGTCCCTTGCCTTCAACCAACTGGTCGTAAGCTATCTTTACACGGTTCCAGCGCTTGTCACGATCCATGGCATAGAAACGGCCGATGATGCTGGCAATGTGTGCACCATTTTCATCGCATACGCCTTGAAGTTCCTTGATAAAGCCCTTGCCGCTCTTCGGGTCGGTGTCGCGACCGTCCATAAAGCAGTGAACGTAAGTATTCTCTGCCACGCCATATTCCTTGGCAATGCCAATAAGTTTGAACAGGTGGCTGAGTGATGAGTGCACACCGCCGGTTGAGGTCAAGCCCATGAGGTGCAAGCCCTTGCCATTCTTCTTGGCATATTCGTAGGCCGACACAATCTCGGGGTTCTGCATGATTGAACCATCAGCACAGGCACGGTTAATCTTTACCAAATCCTGGTAAACGATGCGGCCGGCACCGATATTGAGGTGACCCACCTCTGAGTTTCCCATCTGGCCTTCGGGCAGACCCACATTTTCGCCACAGGCCAACAGCTGTGAGTGGGGGTATGTAGCGTTGAGGTGGTCCATAAACGGTGTGGGAGTTTCGTAGATAACATCACCATGGTTGTGCTTACCAATGCCCCAACCATCAAGAATCATAAGAAGTGCTTTCTTTGCCATAATACTTTATGTGTATTTTATGTATTGAATTTGCAGGCAAAATTACTGTAATTGGCGCGAATGAGCAAACAAATTGCGCAATCTTTAATGGGTGGTTCTAAGTTATGACATTTGCCGCTAACACGGGAACATACGAACAAAAGGACATAAGAACAAAAGAGTTTCAAATGCCAGATGTGCCACAAATATTTGCCCCGTCCCCGTCACCCCTCTTATAAATGAATGTGTGTGCTTTTACTGCCATCTTACACTTTTTATACGTAACAAGTTGATACACAGAGGTTTCAAGAGTGTAAGATGATTTCAAAGTATCTTACACACTCCTGCACACATCTTACACACCTCACCCCGCTGCCGCGCAGTCCGTTTGGACGTATGCGGCGGGTTATACGGCATAGGGGAACAGGAAAATCTGTCGGAGCAACAGACTTTTCTACTCCCCTATGCCGTGATATCTTCCTCCCGTGCTTGTGCCGTGTGGCAGTATGTAGGTTGTGTAGGTTGCGTGTAGGTGGCATTGGTAACATCTTACACTAAGCAAAGTGTTGATAGTCAATGAGTTGTAGTGTATTTGTGTAAGATGCAAGATACTCGGTGTGTAAGTTGTAGTAGTATGGTAAAAAGGGTACAAGTACCGATTTTTCGTCTTAGATCTTTTAGTGCTAGCTCTAAACGCGAACTCTAATGGGGGCGACGCGTCTCGCGTCGGGATAATGAAAGGAAAGAATACAAGCTCTACTAAATAATAGCTGCGTCTTTCCCCGACGCGAGACGCGTCGCCCCCATTAGTGCTTGCGTTTCTTCAAGCAACAAACACAAGCGCCAAACGCTACCACAAAACGCTAACTCAAACGCTACTGCAAAACGCAAGCTCTAATGGGGGCGACGCGTCCTCGCGTCGGGAAAAGATGCAGCAAAAAGAGAGGGGGCGTGGAAAGTTCGTCAAGCCGAACTTCCACGCCCCCTGCGCTAATAGCGTTTCATGTCAATGTGTCATCACTCAGCGTCCCAATATCCACCGTCGGACATCATGCCGCAACTGTTTTGGGGTGGGTCGGGTGCATATTCGCCCGGACGCACTTCGGTTTCAGTTACATTGCCGCCGCCTGAGCCGCAGAGCATGGTCGACGCTTCAATGTGGTAAAGCGTGGTGGCTGGTGCCATGTATGGTTTTCTGTTATTCATGTGTTGTTATCTGTCTTAAATGGTTATTTAACAAGCTCTTTCTTGCCATTCTTAATAAGGAGTCCGCGCTGGTTGCTGCCCACACGGCGGCCCGACAGGTCGTAAGTCTCGGCAGAGCGCTTGTCGCGGCCATAGAGGTTGACTATGCCAGTCACCGTTTCGTCGCCTATCACTTGCAACATTACGCGTGCAGGAGCCAATGTCGGGGTACTGCCATTGCGCGGTGTGATTACAAGGTAGTGGCGCTGAGCCGGCAGGCTGTGGAAGTTGAGCCACATGTTACCGTCAGAGTAATCAAAGAGTGACAAGGGCGAATTTGCCTCGGTGCCGCCTTCACCCATTTCATTGTATGTACCGGTAAAGGTGTAGGTGTGATCCACGCTCATACAGTCAATGTGCTTGCTCTCGGCATTGGCCAATTCCACTTCGGTCAGGTTAATGACCATTTTCTTGTCGGCATCGGTCAGGGCGCGCACCAAGTACGGGTAGTTGGCCTTGAGGGTCACCCCTTCGGCTTGGTTAAAGCTCTCCACGATGGTGCGGTCGGCCACACCGTCGTTGTTATCGTCATATTGGTGCACGTTGTTGATGCGCGAGAAAGCGTACTTCTGGCAAAGCTCCGGTGTGAGCTTCAGTTCAAACGGCACATACCAAGTTGTCCAGTTCGTGCCACCAAAATTGCGGGCATAGTTCAATTCACCCACTTCTGCACCATTTGCAAGGGTGTATGCCTCGCCGTCTGCCAGTTCGAACAAATCAAGAACACCATAATTGCACTTTATGCAGAAGTCATCCATAAAGGTGCAATCCTGAGATTCAACAAAATAACCGCACACACTGCATGTAGCCGAGTGCGTTCTGCTTCCGTGTCTATTTGGTACATAACGGTATGCCTCGTCGTGGCTGCCATTATTGTCGGCCTCGGGGTGGAGCGTGTTTTCGAAATCCTGGTTGTTGCTGAAGGAGGGAAGATTGCTGCCATGGAGATAGCCCATTTTGTACACGGTGTGGAGTGCGGCATCACCGTTAAGCTCAGGTTGGCTGTTTGCTTGTTTGAGATCTTGTGTCCAGACGGGCAAAACCGTCGTCTCGTTGTTCATACAATAAGTAGCTTCGCCACCAGCTATCTGCTCTGCCGTAAAGCCTACAAATGCTGACGATGTGTTGTAATCACCATAAGCAATGCGGCTGGCAAGGTCCTCAGGCTCTGTGGCATCGGCTGATGCGAACACCTTGGCGTCTTTTGAATAAAAGACTTTTTCGAAGTTTGACAGATTGCCCGAAGGTTCATAACATGTCAAGAACACATTTGAACCTGTTCCTCTCACTTCGCAAGACCCTACATAGCAGTTTGTGATATGACTATCGCTTTGGGGGTCAGTGTATCCCATCAAACCGCCCACATTCACTTTGCCCGTCACATTACCATAGTTGGCGCAGGCTTCCATGATGATACTATGGTTAGATTTACCTATGATGCCACCTGCGAACGTGCCGGTTGAAACGATGTCTACGTAGCTTGCACAACTCCGCACAACGGGTATGGAAGGACTATTTCTTGTAACCCAGCCTGTTATGCCTCCCACATAGTCAGCACTGCCACTTGTGTTGATACGGCCCTTAGCCACACAATTATAAAAGTTGGCACCTACTGACTGACCAGCAATCATACCCTGATTTGAGCATGACGACTCGATTACGCCCTCAACTGTGAGATTCTTGATAGTAGCACCATTGACATAGCCGAACAATCCGACATAGCCACCCTGGTAGAACGAAGAATACAGGTTCTTTATGCAGTGTCCGTTGCCGTCAAACGTGCCGGCAAAGGCATTTGACTTTGAAACAGGTATCCAACTTGATGCTGAAGCATAAGCCAAGTCTATGTCATTAACCAGTTTGGCGTGTGCTGTAATCTGTCCATTTCCTAAGTTTGATTGGTCGCGCAAATATTCCAACTGCGCCACGTTTGAAATAAGGTAAGGATCATTGGCAGTACCTTTGCCGTGCAATTCGCGGCTTTCGTGGCACACCGTGCAAAATCCGCCATCTTCATACTCCTGAGAGTGGGCGGGCGTAGCTGTCTCCTTTGTTTGGTCGTTGGTATACGCTTCGCTCAGCAGATGTCCGTTGCACAACTTGCTGCCTGAGAAGTAGACTGTCTTGCCGTTCAACACGGGATAGGTGTTTTCTTGCTCCAGGTCTTGTCCCCAGGTGCTGTTAACTGATGCCAGCAAGCTGGCCAATTTGCCCGAAGCCACGTCAGCTTGATGAACAGCCTGCGCCGACGCTGAGATTGTACCATCACCATAGTACTTGCCTGCAGTAGCCGTTCCATTTTCAACCACAAGGCCTTCCTCTACATAATATGTCTTTTCAAAAGCCTTGCTCGGGTCATTTCCATATTTACCCACAAGCAGTCCTGCGTATTGATTAGTGGCCTCTACACGTCCATAGCTGTAATTGTTGGTATTTTGGGGAGCAAAGCATTCACCAGCCAGACCGCCCACATTTTGTTTTCCTATTACATTGCCCACATTCATGCAGTTGCTCATTCCTTCATTGTTGATGTCGGGGAATACATAGCCAACCAAACCGCCGACAGAGCTGCCTTCGGCCGTAATGTCTGCATAGTTTGCGCAAAAAGAGAGTCCTTTCCCGTAACCAACTATGCCGCCAATGTATTTACCGCTTTGACTTGAACCCGTCACAGTGGCGCGATTGATGCACAGAGTAATGGTGCCTCGTGGCACGAGTCCGGCAATGCCGCCTACGTTGCTGCACCCCGTCACGCTACCTCTGCTTTCGCAGTTTTCCAATTTTGATTTTGTTGTGCCAACACCTAACACCAAACCCACATATTGCCCTGATTGTTCATTTCCTTCTTCATAAAAGCCCGTCACGTTTCCTTGCACAGTGACGTTCTTTATTTCAGCACCATCTACGTACCCGAACAACCCGAGGTTATTGCCTGAACTGTTGATGTACAAGTCACTGACAGTATGTCCGTTGCCGTCAAATATGCCTTTGAAGGGGTTTTCGCCACCAATAGGATTCCAGTTAGCCTCTGCCACGTTGTTTGCAGCATCGGCTGGGTGACAAACAGCTTTCAAACTGATGTCGTTTGCCAGATAGCACTTGATGCTTTCGATTGGAGAGGGATTTGTCACTGCGTCATAAGCTTGCACTTGATTGTGCAACCATACTAAATGACCTGCCTTACTGAAGGCGTAGTAGCCATTAAACGGCGATGCCTCATCAGCCACAAGCGTTGGCGCTTCGCCCTCAATATGTCCGCACACCGAGCAATATTTCACTCCGTTCTCATCGAATTCGGCAGGTAGGGTGTGTGGAATCATATCTATCCACACGCCCGTTTCTGCATCTGCATCATCAGTGTAGGCATTTTCACAGGTCTCCTCCTTAAAGTATGTATTGCAACCGCTGCAATACCAATATTCGTGGTTACCCTTTTTGCTGCAAGTGGCAGCCTGTGCTGACACATGATTGGCAGTGTGTCCCTTGGCTGGTATCTTCCAACCGTTCTCTGCTATTTGTTCGTTAGTTTTGGCGTTATAATATTTGTTGCATACCGAGCAGTGATAATAGCCAATGTTACCCGCAGTGGTACAGGTGGCTTCAACTGCATCAACCTGCAGGTCTTTAGTGTGCCCCTCGGAGCATAATTTTGCCCCGCACCGGGTGCACACATCCTGTGCATTATAGTCATGTCCGAGCGCTTTAGCTGTCAAATCGGTTACAATATGTTGCCCTGACTCGTCGCTCCACTGTTTGCCGCAGTCCAAGCAACTCCAGTATTCAATGGTACCGTCGGCAACACAGGTGGCGGGCACCGCATCGTGATGTGTAAGGTTGTGAGTCACAAAGGACGGGTTATTGCTAAAACTGGTTGCAGCCGAGTGGTCGCCAGTACAAGGTCCCGCTGCATACAACACACTGCCGCCTATTACAGGATATTTGTCCTTAGGGTCGGTACTGATGTTCTGTCCCCACGTTTGTGTGCTGCAGTTCTGCTGCAACTGCCATGCGAGCCAACCCGAAGCAAGCTGCTCTGCCGTAGGGGTGAGACAATTGGCAGTGTTATTAACTTTGTTATCTTCCCAACTAATGCCAGACTGCAACACAGGCACATCGGTCTGAGCCGTACCGCCAACATAAATGTTACCCGTATTGGCCAAGATACCGCTTGCTTTTACAAGTAACCCTTTGCCAACAATGACGCCCACAAGTTCAGATTGTGCTTTGAGGTAGATATTTCCGAAATTTGCGCAGTTACTGATTTCTACGTACCATGGAAAACCGAGCAAACCGCCAACTCCACAGTCATTAGCTACTGGCTGTGTAATCTCGATATCACCATAGTTGGCACAATCTGTCAACTTTGCAAATCCATCGCCATTTGAAACAATGCCCCCAGCCAGACCTCTTCCTGCAGTTATTTTACCATAATTACTGCAATTGGACACTTTTCCAATATAGTGAATAACACCTGCTGCATACATACTGCTGGCCGTCACATCGGCACGATTTATGCAGTTCTTTGCATTTCCAACACAACTGCTTATGCCAGAAATATTTCTTGTACCAGCAATACTGCCACTTATAACTTCTATATTCTCAAACGTGACACCACTGCCCGAACCAGACACTGCGGCAATATAACTTTCGCCAACCATTTGAACGCTGGCCATCTTCAAATTTTTGACAGATGCAGGTGCACTTGATGCGGTTGGTTTTATATATCCAAAAAGCCCTAAATTTGAACCTTTCTCGTCATTTATATAGAGATTGGATATTGTGTGGCCGTTTCCGTCAAAAACGCCATCAAAATGATGTTCACCATTATACTGGTAAATGCCGTATTTAGCAATCGGCGTCCAGTTGCCTTTGCCCTCGCCACACACGGAAGAAAGGTCGATGTCGTTCATAAGTTTGGCACACGCCGTGGTGTGCACCACGTTGTCGCCACTCTCGCCATTCACATAGCTGGCATACCACTTGAGTTCCTCGGCTGTGGCAATGAGGAACGGACTTTCGCTGCTGCCATCTCCTCCCGAAGGCTGAGTCTGCGCCCACAGTTGCGGAGGCAGCCATGCCATCATGGCAAAGGCCATGCATAGCAAATACAATACTTTCTTCTTCATATTTTACACTTAATTTGTTGTGATTATATGCCGCAAAAATAAAGCATAAATATTAAAACATATGTCCGATTGCTATGCTTTTGTGTCCGATTGCTATCAAATAGGTGTCCGATTGGTACCAATCGGACACCTGCTTTGTGTAAAATATGCAAAATTCGAGATATTTGTGCTTCGCGTTGCATCTGTCGTTACAACACCATTAACTGAAACTCTTGCTACCTTGTAAAACGCCCAAGCACCAAACGCTACCACTAAACGCTACCTCAAAACGCTACCTCTAATGGGGGCGACGCGTCCCGCGTCGGGATTTGAGACAAAGACTCACAGACAGAAGTGTTATTAGTGCTATCTGTGAGTCTTTATTTATTTTCCCGACGCGAGACGCGTCGCCCCCATTAGAGGTAGCGTTTAGTGCTTGAACATTTTACAGGACAGCCATAAATTCTTAAGGCACACTCATTACTTGCCATCAAATTTGACGACGACACGCTTGAAACCCATTTGCCGGAAAATGCGTTCAAACTGCTGCCGCGCGTTGGTCTCCGCTGCTTGCAAATTCTGCGGTGTCAAACAGCGGCGTCGCATTTTTTGCTGCGCTTGCGCATAAAGCTGGTCAAGCACATCGGGCGTCACCGTGCCCCGTTCGTAGAAGGAGCGCGTCCTGGCCTCGTCAATAAAGCGCTCGTCGAGCAGCGACACTGGTGGCAAGGTGAGTTGAGCTGTGGAGTCGGGCAATGACACAAACCACCCGTCCGAAGCCTTTTGCATATCCACCCCGAGCCGCAATGTGCCCTGATAGATACGCACCAGACGGTCGGTGCCGAAAGTGCGCTTGCGCTCCCACTCCACCACCTCCTCGGTGTTGATGGTGAGAAACTCCCACTGCCCGATGTCGCGCACGGCCATTATTTGTTCGGGCGTGACATCGATGCGCGTGTTATGCACCACACGCAAACTGACGGGTGGATTGTCGGTCACGCCTTTATATATATAGGCCACAGCCACTGCCACTATGGCAGCAGCCCCCACCCACCACCAGCGCAACAGGCTGCCAATGGCCTTGCGCCATGTCATGATGCTATGTTGTTTATCAGTCTGCTTCATTGTCTGCGCGTCATGCGTACAAAATCGTTGTCAGTAAATGTTTTCTTAAACCGCACAGTTATCTGCCCCTCCTTATAGCCCATTTGCTGCAATAGCGGCAACAGTTGGTTGGCAGCGCTGCGTTGTGCCTCGCGTTCTATGCCATAGTGGGCCATGTGTCGCGCAATGCTGTCCTCGCCCTGCCGTGCCAAAGCCGTAATTTCGGCATCAGTGTAGCGTGAGCGCGCCATGTCCACATATTGGCGTATACCCTTGTTGTCAATCTTCGATGCTGTTATAACCACCTGCGGGTCTGGCAGCGTCACAATCAGGGTGCTGTCGGTGCGCTCCACGTTGCGCTCGTCAAAGTGTTGCAGGTCGATGTATGCCTTTATGGTCACGTCGAGCGGAATGAGCACGCGTCGTTTGCCAATGCGCGTTGGCATGTTGACCGGCATGCCGAGCACCTGCCCCTTCAACACGGGTTCGTCGGTGTTGGTCACGAGTTTGTGCACCTGCATTTCAGTCACATACAAGCGTGCACTACTGCGCACCGTCATGACCAACCGGCGCACAGAGTCGGCAGCCGTTGGGGCTTGCACCTCATTGGTCTGTGCATCGCGCTTGTGGCAACCCATGGGCGTGACAAGCAACCAAAAGGCGCATACCAAACCAAGGGCGTACAATGCGCTGCGGTATGTAATATGGCGTATAAGCTGTTGCGAAATGAATATATGTTTGATTTTCATGCTGACCTCATTCGACTATGGAATAACACTAAAAACTACACTCGTTCTCTGGTTCATATATAAAACGACTCGCTTGCTGATCAAGCGGTATGCAAACGATTCCTGTTATTGCAAAGGTAAGTATATCAATTGATTTGCGCAATGAATTAAGAGGGGATTTCTTCCGGTGCTTACAGCATGACTCACAAAAAGCTACATCAAAGCGCTAACTCAAAACGCTACCTCTAATGGGGGCGACGCGTCTCGCGTCGGGCAGAGAAAGGAAAGGCATACAAACTCTGCTAAATAACAGCTGCATATTTTCCCGACGCGAGACGCGTCGCCCCCATTAGTGCTTGCGTTTTGAGGTAACGCCTTGAGGTAGCGTTTTGAGGTAGCGTTTGATGGTAGCGTTGATGGTAGCGTATACAAAAAGATGTGGGCGGAGCCACCCTATGGCGCTCCACCCACACTTATGCTTGATACTTGTGCTCTACAATGTTATTTCTCAGCCTTTTCAGCCTTGATTTGTTCGTTCACAGCCTTAATTTTCTGACCGATTTCTTCGAGGTCCTCCTTCAAGCGGGCCACCTTCTTTTCGATGTCGGCCACGAGCGAATTACCCTTCTTCGAACTGGTACGGAAGAATGAGAGGTTGGTTTCGTAAGTCTGAATTTCCTGCTTCTTGCCATCGAAAGCATTTTGCAGACGGCTGCGTTCGCGCGTCAATTCAGAGCCACCCTTGTCAGCCACAGTCTTGCGGAAGTTATCCATGCGGCGTCGACCAGCAGTTTCGTGCAGCGTGTCGTAAATTTTGTCGCACAACTCGCGGTAGCGGCGGTAAGTCTTCTCCTTTTTGTTGTAAGGCACATGGCCAATCTCGTTCCAACGCGCCTGCAAGTCGCGCACGCTCTGCAGCAAATTGTCGCCAGCGTTCTCGGCCAGCTTTTCAAGGTCGGCAATCACCGCCTTTTTCAGTTCGAGGTTAGCTTCCTCCTCCTTGCGCTGTCCGGCATTAGCCTCGTTCTTCTTGTCGAAGAAGTAGTTGCAAGCGTCGTTAAATCGCTTCCACACGGCGTCTGACACCTTGTGCGCCACGGGGCCGATGGTTTTCCACTCCTTTTGCAGTTCAATAAACTTGTTGGTAGTAGCCCCCCAATCGGTGCTATCCTTCAAAGCCTCAGCCTTTTCGATGAGTGCATTCTTGGCAGTGAGATTGGCGTTGAGCTTTTCGCGGTTAGCCTTGAAATAAGCCGTTTTAGCCTGGAAGAAACGGTCGCAAGCCACGCGGAAGCGTTCAAACACCTCGTTGTTCACCTTGCGGGGCGTAAAGCCGATTGTTTTCCATTCAGCCTGCATGGCCAGCACCTGCTTGGTCATGTCTTCCCACTGGTTGTAGGTTTTGAGTTCGCCAAATTCAAGTGCCTCCACCTTTTGGCAGAGTTCGGTTTTCTTTACCAAGTTCTCCTCTTCCTTAGCCTTGATGGCCTCGAAGTGGTCTTGATGACGCTTGTTGATGACAGTCGAAGCATCTTTGAAGCGTTTCCATATCTCGTCGCGCAACTCCTTGGCCACGGGGCCAGTTTCGCGATATTCCTGATGCAACTTTTGCAACTGGTGGAAGGCCGAAATAACGTCCTCCACATCGGCCAACTTTTCAGCAGCCTCGCACAAGTGCGTCTTTATTTCAAGATTTTTCTTAAAGTCGTAAGCGCGCATCTCGTGGTTGAGACGCAGCTGGTCGTAGAACTGCTCCGTATAGTGCTGGTAGTTCTTCCACAGTTCGGTAGCATTCTCAGCCGGCACGGCTTTGATATCCTTCCATTCGGCCTGCAGGTCCTTCACCTCGTTATAGCCCTTGTCGGCGTCGTCGGGAGTGGCAGAGAGTTCCTTGATGCGTTCAATAATCTCCTGCTTGCGTTTCAGGTTGGCCAGTTTTTCCTTCTCTTGTTCCTCGGCAGCCTTGTTGCGGAGTTCGCGAATGAGCGACAGTTGAGCCTTGAAGTTCTCCTCCTCAGTGTCGGGAGCCGGCATAAAGTCCTCAGGCTTACCACCTTCTTCAACAAATTTGTCGCGGGCAGCAACCACATCGGCATTGTGAATGCGGTAGTAAAGCATCTTCAAGTGGTCAAGTTCAGCGCGCTCCACATTACCGCCATTATATACAATATCCTTCAAGCGATCAATCACCTCGGCCTTTGTGGTCGGTTCGTTACGCTTTTCAGGAGCAGCAGTGTCTGTTGTTACTTCGGCTGAAGCAGTTTCGGCATTGTTGGCTTCGGCAGCCACCACCTTTTGTTCTTCTGTTTCAGCAGTGTTCTTAATTTCGTCCATAATAAATAGGATAGGATCGTACGTGTGTTATATATGTAGTAGCCCACACCCGTGTGTGGGAATTGCAAATTTGCACAATAAATGCGTATACGCCAAGTAAATCGGATAAAAACTTTGCCTTACTGGCCTTAAATCCAAGCTTTCCAGCGGAACAGACCATAAAAAATGCCTGTCACCACGATAGAGGCAATGATTACTACGGGGAAACCCCACCAAACGGTTTCCATTCCACTCACGAGGTTCATACCAAAAATACTGGCTATGAGTGTCGGGAACATCAGTATGATGGACACCGAGGTCATCTGTTTCATCACGCCAGCCATGTTGTTGTTGATAATGCTGGCATACGTCTCCATGGTGGAGTCGAGAATGTTGGTGTAGATGTTGGTTGTTTCGCGCGCCTGGTTCATCTCAATGGTCACGTCCTCAATGAGGTCGGCGTCCAATTCATCGACGGGCAACTTAAACTTGAGCTTCGAAAGCAACGTTTCGTTGCCACGGATAGAGGTGATAAAGTAGGTCAAGCTGTCTTGCAGGCGCGACAATCCCACGAGGTCCTCATTATCTATCTGGCGGTCGAGGTTGCGCTTGGCCTCTTCAAGCAAAATGTTGATTTGCTTCAACCGTTTCAGATACCACACGGCCGACGACAGGAAGAGGCGGAACACGAGGTCGACAGAGTCGGTAAAACCCTGGTTGCGCTTTTGCTGGTACGACACGAAATCTATCATCATGTTGGTCTCGTAGTTGCACACCGTCACGCACACGCCTTTGTTAAGTATTATGCCCATAGGTATGGTGGTGTGTGGTGTGCGCGAGGCCACCTCCTTTACATAGGGTATGCGCAATATAATGAGCGACCACCCGTCGTCGTATTCATAACGCGAGCGCTCGTCCTTATCTCGAATGTCGTCAAGAAAGTAATCGGGAATTTGCAGTTCTTTAGTCAAAAAATCTTCGTCCTCTGGCGTAGGGCAGGTTACCTGCACCCAGCAGTCGGGCGCCCACTCATCAATGGTTTGAAGCTTTTTGTTGTAGTTCCAGTAAGTACGCATAAAGAAACAGGTCGTTTTACTTTGTGATGAGAAATTCACTGCCTGCACACAACGTTTCGTCCGGCACGAAACGGCTTGTGCAAGGGGCAGAGGCCTGTCTCGGGTCGGCATCAAACGTTGGTATCCGCGTGATAGTCGTCCATTTTAGGGTTTATAATTAAAAAGGGCTTGTGCCCTGTCATGTTTTGATGCGCAAAAGTACGAAAAAACTTTTTTGCACTGCCACATCAACAGGTGTTTTTTGTGTTACAAAATAATGAGCCCGAACCCGAAGCCATGCCTCTCGCCACACATTTTGTGCGCGGCATACTGCGTCACGCCAGTTTTTTGTCGTAACTTCGCACCCCGTAACACGCTATCAACCAACATTTTTACGACATTAAATGTACGCAATCATCATCAATGCCATAGCCGTAGTGCTTGGCAGCGCCATCGGTGCACTATTCAAACGTGGCATCAGCGAGAAATACATCAACGTGCTCAACACCGCCATGGGACTTTGTGCCCTGGCGCTCGGCATGAATGTGGCCATCGACAGTATGCAAAAGACACATTACCCCGCGCTCTTCATCTTCTGCCTGTCAATAGGCGGCCTTGTGGGCACGGTGTGCAAAATGGACCAACGCATGGAGAAGGCCACGCGCCGCATATCTACCACCAACCTGGCCGAGGGCATTACCACCGGCATATTGCTGTGCTGTGTAGGCACACTGGCCATGATGGGCCCTGTGATGAGCGCGCTATATGGCGACAACACTTACCTTATGACTGCCGCCACACTCAACCTGGTTACCATGGTGGTGGTGGCCTCGTCGTATGGCTTTGGGGTGGCTATCACCTCGGTTGCCGTGTTAGTGTGGATGTCGGCCATTTACGGCATTGCCCTCGTGTCGCGCTCGTTCATATCTGAGGAGCTTATTTCGGAGGTGTCGCTCGTGGGTGGCATTTTGATTGCGGCGTCGGGCCTTGGTGTGCTCCACATCAAGGACTGCAAAACCATCAATCTGCTGCCGGCTCTTATCGTGCCCATGCTGTTCTTTGCGGCCAGAGCCTTACTTGCCATGTGGGGCTTATCGTTTTGAGGCGTTTCCGGGGCGCAAACACCTACCATTTTGTTGGGTAACAAACATCTTGCATCTTACACTAATTAGACATAACAAACTGATAATCAGCACTTTCAACAGTGTAAGATATTCCAAAGCAATCCTACACAAAACCTACACGCCAAGACTTACATCTTACACAAGCGAGAAGGGGGATACGGTTGCAAAGGAGGGCGAATTTGATACTGGGGAATACGCCACAATGCGGCCCTGTAATTTTGCGACGCAACAACGTGTTCTAACGGCATAGGGGGAGCGGATTTTCAATCAGACCGACTGAAAATCCGCTCCCCCTATGCCGTAATTGCGTGCTGCCGCAACTGGTGCGTGCAGGCAGTAGTGCAAGTAGTTTTCACTATATCCTACACTGCATAAACATCTGATATTCAGAGCATTAAATGCCATTAGTGTAAGATGCAAGATGTTTCACTGCATCTAATTTATATGGTAGAAAATGTGGTAATTGGCTGATACCGTAGCGTTACTAATAGAAGTTTCGGATTTGGCCAAGGCGGGCTGAAAGCCCAATGGAGCACATAGCCCAGGGCAAGCGAAGCGGCACCCTGG